>Ga0075163_10000905_pt1 | contig 39624 bp, 47 predicted proteins | sample JI1023141ADNA_FD_71478 | JGI IMG/M metagenome (GOLD analysis project Ga0075163, IMG submission 71478) | Wastewater effluent complex algal communities from Wisconsin, to seasonally profile nutrient transformation and Carbon sequestration -... | ecosystem: Engineered > WWTP > Effluent > Algae...
TTGAGGTCCAGTGAGGCCTGTGACTCCGTCTCTACCTTGAGGCCCAGTCAACCCAGTCACACCATCTCTACCTTGAGGACCAGTGAGGCCTGTGACTCCGTCTCTACCTTGTGGTCCAGTCAACCCAGTCACACCGTCTCTACCTTGAGGACCAGTGAGGCCTGTGACTCCGTCTCTACCTTGTGGTCCAGTCAACCCAGTCACACCGTCTCTACCTTGAGGACCTGTGAGGCCTGTGACTCCGTCTCTACCTTGAGGTCCAGTGAGGCCTGTGACACCATCTCTGCCTTGAGGACCAGTGAGGCCAGTCGCGCCATCTTGTCCTTGTGGACCAATGTCTCCCTGAGGGCCTGTATCACCCATCATTGCGGCTGCGCCATCCATGCCTTGTGGTCCTTGAGGTCCAGTCAATCCAGTTATACCATCTCTTCCTTGCGGTCCGGTGAGGCCTGTTTCACCCTGAGGCCCCTGAGCGCCAACATCACCCTGAGGCCCCTGTGGTCCGACATCACCCTGAGGCCCCTGTGGGCCAACATCACCCTGAGGTCCCTGTGGTCCAACATCACCCTGAGGTCCCTGTGGGCCAACATCACCTTGAGGCCCCTGTGGGCCGACGTCACCTTGAGGCCCCTGTGGGCCAACATCACCCTGAGGTCCCTGTGGGCCAACATCACCTTGAGGCCCCTGAGGGCCAACATCACCCTGAGGGCCAACATCACCCTGAGGGCCAACATCACCCTGAGGTCCAGTGTCTCCCATCATTGCGGCTGCACCATTCATACCTTGAGGTCCTTGAGGTCCTGTGACGCCAGTACCCAAGCCTCCAGTAATACCACAAAAATCTTCATCTATTTGATAAAAAACTTTTTGAGCGAGTTTATGGACGATTGCTTCAGGTACGCCCATAACTTCGCGTCCTATTTGAAAAAAATTGCAATTTGGTGTATATCTAAACAAAAATCCTGTTCCAAAACTTGGGAATGAATGATCAAATTGTCCTTGATCTGCCCATGGAAATTCTTCTAAAATTAATCCTGCCATGCCAAAACCTACATATTTATATCTATATGCATCAACATCAATAAAAATATCTCCAGCTTGTGCATCCATCACCGAATAAATACCAAAATTGTCATAATCTGTAAAAGAATTTATTTCCCATTGTCTATTAGGAAAAACTCCAGTTGGAGTAAACGAAACCAAACCTTGAACATTTAATTGGACATTAAATATTAGATTTGTATTTTCGGACATCTTTATATATTTGAAATTATTTTATATATGTTTTTCATTAAAAAATTAATGAAATTTATAATACCTTGATTTTTAGAGTAAACGACAAATCATTAAAACGACAAATTCATAAAAATTATAGAGTTGCTTCCTGTTGCGGAAAACTGACAATCTATAATGTATCTATTTGGTGATGTCAAAACTCTTTGACTAAATGCTAATCCTGTGTCAGGAATTCTATAAAAACTTTGTGCTTGATTCGTTAAATTAATAATACTATTCGATGTACCAGCTTTACCACTAGTAATATTAGGAGATACAAGATTACTTCCTCCTGAATTTCCGATAAACGAGGAGTCATTCCATATTACTATAATTCTCCAAGCAGCTTGTGTTTCATCGCATTGATCCAATAAACTCATATGGTATAAATCATCACCAGTTGGAACATTAACCGTATACTCATACCCAATTGTTCCACCTCCTCCAGTTGTCTGAATATCACTAACTTTTGCAATACTTCTAGTAACCGTTACACCGCCATTTATTCTAGATCTAACTATCGCTGTTCCTCCTACATTATTGGGATTAAAACCCGTAGCACTATATCTATACATTCCAAATTGATTTGACAAAGTAACGACAGGTCCTAATGGTCCAGTGACAGCCAATACATTTATACCCGATACTCCATCTATTGTAAGTGTTTGACCGACATCATAATTTAACAATCCAGACGTTCCAGCCACATATCTTACAGATGATACTGATGGTCCCTGAGGACCAGTCAAACCTGTTATGCCCTGCAAGCCTTGTATACCCTGAGGTCCCTGTGGGCCTGTCAACCCTGTCACTCCTTGAAGCCCCTGTGGGCCTGTCATTCCAGTGACTCCATCGCGTCCCTGAGGGCCAGTCAATCCGGTGACTCCCTGAAGACCCTGTGGACCAGCTACGCCTTGAGAGCCAACATTACCCTGTGGCCCAGTCAATCCGGTGACTCCCTGGATACCTTGTTGACCCTGAAAGCCTTGGGGACCAGTTAATCCAGTTACGCCATCCCGTCCTTGGGGGCCAGTCAAACCTGTGACGCCTTGAAGACCCTGTGGGCCCTGAAGACCAATGGAACCCTGTACGCCTTGGGGGCCAGTCAATCCAGTTACGCCCTGAACTCCTTGTGGCCCTTGAAGACCAATTAAACCCTGTACACCTTGAGGGCCAGTCAAACCAGTCACTCCATCTCTACCCTGAGGACCAGTTAATCCGGTGATTCCCTGAAGGCCTTGTGGTCCCGCCACGCCTTGAGAACCAACGGCTCCCTGTGGGCCAGCTACGCCTTGAGATCCAACAGCGCCCTGTGGTCCCTGAGGGCCAATATCTCCTTGAGGGCCCGTGTCTCCCATAAAAACCGCTGTGCCTGGTAAGCCTTGCGGACCAGGCAGACCTTGAGGCCCTGTTGGGCCGGCTATACCACCAGCTGTTTGGATCCATGCAGAGTTTCTGTAAACATATCTTTGAGTTACATCAGATTCGTTAATCCATTCGTCTCCTTCAACAGGAACTGGTCTATCTGGTATTCCTCCAACATGCCCATTCCCAGTTGGACCACTTAAACCTAAAATATTTATTGCACTTGGGGAAGAAACTGGAACCCATGTATGTAAGATAGGATCCCATATATTTAATTCTCTAGACGATTGTCCATATCCAACAGCAGCAACATCTGGATTTGGAGGTGGATTTAGTCCTCCTGTAAATCCAGACATGCCCAATACTATATTGTTTGTTTCTATTTGAACTCTAGCTGAGCCCAATGTTGCTTCTACACTAACTGATCCATTTGACCAAAATTGCAAAGCATCGTTGCAGAATAAATCTACAGAACCCGTTAAAATAGAAGATAGAGAACCTGGTTCTCCTACCCATGATTGTACTTTATGTTGACATTCTACTTGTTTATAAGAGAAAAACGCACTTTGTTCTTTACAGCATTGCATCTCGTTTAATATTATAATAAAAAAATAATATAATAAATGTCATGGACTAAAAAAGTTCCAATGGGTAAAGAAAGAATCGGATATTTGTATAGAGAGGCTCTCGTTCACAAATTATGCAATGTCTCACACTTTCTCCCAAAAACTTTTGATGTAACGATTAAAGATGAAACATTAACTATCAAAATGGAAAAACTAGAAACTAACCTTAAAAACCCAACTGATGAAAATAAAATAAAATCATGGAAAAACGTTTTGCAGGCAGTCGCAGTCTTGAATTACTTTGGCATAGCTCACAGAGATATAAAAACAGACAACATTATGTATCGAAACGGCGAAGAAGCAGTTTTAATTGATTTTGGTTTATCTAAAGCATTATTTGATGGTTTTCATACTCCAAACATCGTATCCGACTTTTATCGTCCACCAGAACTTTTTCCTGATCTTGAAGTACAAAAATATAGTTTTGAAGTAGACTCTTGGTCACTTGGAGTTTGGGCTTTAGAAATGTGGAATGATGACTTTGATCACGTTTTATTTAAAAGTGAGTGGAAAAAGGGAAATACAATGTATATAGAAAATATACCTGAAAAATTGAAAAAGATTGTATCGTCATTTTTATTACCAACAGGAGAAAGAAAAACTGTCTTGGATTGGGTAAAAATAGAACCAGGTAAAAAACTATTTACATTCCCAAAAGATTTCAAATGTATCGTTCCCAAAAAAGTAATCGAATGGGAAACAGCATATAAAAGTTTTTATTGGTCCCTATCTCAATACTTTAAAAATGATAAGTTTATAGAGCCAATGACACTGTGGGCATGTTCTCTATTGGTTTTGCCGTTTGAATTTGATCCAGAAGAATTGTGTAAAGACTATAATATGCCAGAGTCTATGTTGACTAGCCGAGTTTTGGAATGGTTTGTAAATTGGAAGATTCAAAAGGAATAGTTTTTGGTGGTTTTTGTTATTATTAGTTTGATTTTTATTTTCTAATCAAACTAATAATAAATCCACAATTTCATATAGAAATATGAAAATTAGATTCTTACGGGTGCAAATGAACTAGACAGCTTATAGATTTTGTAATGGGATGATAGTTTGGAAAAAAGGTCCACTATTTCTTTAGAGGTTGTTGGATAAACTACTTTAACACGTTTTCCTGTCGAGTTTTGATAAGTGCATAAACTTACTATAACCATACCGTTTTCATATTCGACATTTACTTGCAAATCGTTTTTTGGCGATCCCCTAAAATCAAATTGAGTAATGTCGACCCCCATTATTTCAGGAATTTTTGGCGAATCAATTATAGCCCCAAAAAGATATAACGAATCATCCTTCTTTAATTCCATTGCCATTGTTGATTCGATTATTCCATAAAGTTTACAGATTAGTTTATTGGACATTTAGAGTTTTCTGGATTTCATACTGAGATTTCATTTTTCTATTGGTTTCATATAGAGATTTCATATATCAAAAAAATCACTTTATTTCCCAAAAATCGGTTGAAAACACGTCGACCATTTTCTTTAGACGTTTAGCTATTCTTTTTCTACCTCTACTGTTTGGATATATTCCATTTAGGTATTTGGATGACAGGTTTCCCAATGTATTACATAGATTTTGCCCACCTATTCTAAAAAATAGTTCCAAGTTATAGTTTTCAAATTTTTTAATAGATGACATTACTATTACCTTTGGTGTTATTTGTTTTGCGATCGTATAGAGATACAATACATTATTGACGACGTTTTGCATAGAATCGTTTAACATCAAGTCAACAGTACCAAAACTAAATATAATAATGTCGTATTTTTTCTCATTGAGGAAAAATGAAAATAGATGGTCGTCCGCCATCGTCATCGCTGTAATGTTGTGATAACATTGGACTTCCCAATGACAATTCTTTGAAACTATAACCAAATCCTTTATCATCGTGTCTCCAATACATAGTATCCTAGACATTTATATTTATTTTTATTTTTGTTGTTGGTTTTTTGGTGTAGTTTTTCCTCTCTTTATACCATATACCAACATCTACAACTTTTTATTTACTGTGAGATTTGGTTTTTTGCAGACGATAACCTCAAATGGAGAAGGTCGAAATGTGCATCTTTCTGTTTTTATGACGACTGTTTCACAAAAGGGGTCATTAACGGGTTGACATACTCTTATGAGGGGTTTGCTTTCAGCATGAAAACTCATGTTTACTTGAGGCATTTTTAAAATATAAAAAACTGATTTTATTTTATATTTTTTTGTATTTTTCAAATGAATACTCTCTTCTCGACTTTTGAAACAAACGTGGACTCTTTTCTTGATGGTTTCTTGGTGTACTTGGCGAAACGTTACCGTACTGACTTGGCAAAAACTCGCGCTGATTGGGCTTCATACAAAAATGGCACTTTGGAATTGATGGACGATCCTAAAACAGATCCTGTTGCTACAGCCAAACAAATTACCAAACTCACAGACGAAGAATCTTCATCGTCGTCAGAAGAGGAAATCAAGACTCGTGTAGAGGGTCTGGACTCTGAAGGCCCAGAGCCAGAGGCGCCAAAGGCATCAGAATCAGAGGAAGAGGTAATTCCAGTTAAGGCCAAGACACCAGTCAAACCTGCAAAGGCTCCTGCCAAGACACCCGTCAAGCCAACGAAAACTCCAGTCAAACCCAAAAAGGAAATTGTTGTAGAGGAAGAGTCGTCGGAATCAAGCAAAGAGTCTAGTGAAAGCTCAGATCTTGTCGTAGAGGAAGATGACTCTGAGGCGCCAGAGGAATCGGAAGTGCCTGAAGAGTCTGAAGCTCCGCCACCAAAAAAGGGAAAGAAGATTGTTGTCGAGGAAGAGTCTTCGGAATCGATTGAAGAGTCGGAAGCTCCACCACCAAAGAAGGTCGCCAAAAAGGTAGAGAAAAAGCCAGCGGCAAAGAAGGCGCCAGCAATGCAGCTGTCAGACACTCCAAAGTCAAAGGACTTGACGGCTCCAAAGGGTGTTAAATTCGTAAAGGGTACGAATAACGTTGTGTTTAAGGACAAGGTAGTTGCAATGTTTACAAAGAATGGTATCGTTCCCCTGGGCTCAGTTCAAATCAAAGCCCTCACTACAAAAGAGTTTCCATATGAGAAATGGGATGCCGCTAAAATCAAAAAGACATGGAAGTAGATGATATCCACTAGAATCAAAAAAGACCATATAAAAATCATTTCATTAAAAAATGAAATATAAATGACATATGTGTATTCGATACAGACAAATTTCCCAAATGGACTAAATACAACAAATTTAGCAGACGAGATACGTTTATCTGCCATACCAATTGCCCTCAATTATATAACAACAAATGGAGATGAAGTCAGTATCGTTTTCAAGGAGACGTTAGCTGATACTGTGGTTCTAGATCAAGTTGTAGCTGACCATGACTATGCTGACAAAGCACCTCCGCCCGTAATCTTTAAAGTTCAAGAAGAATACGTCAAAACAAATGAGATATACAAGGCTCAAGCTCAATACATCTCTGGTACTACAGGTACAACTTTTAATGATTTTACATGGGATCATGGAATAAACGTAATGTGTGTCCAAATCAGAACAGAAGCTGAAAATAAAGGTGATATGGTTAAAATGTACGTTATGGCTCCAAATGATGGTATTTTAGGTTACGCGACTCAAGATGGTGTAACAGGTGCAACTGGAGTTTATGTTTCGTCCCTTATAGCAAATAACGTGTATCCTGGTGAAGAAATAATTTTATCTGAAGGAGCAGTAACTCAAAATTTGGGAGCGATATTTTCAATAGACAAATCCTCTAATGTCTTATATTTCAAAAACGGAACAACTAATTCGTTTTCTACTTCTGCATTTGTCAAACATAGACGCAATGTATTAGATCCTTTTTATCTTGGCCCTCCAGATAAATACATATTGGGTGAATGTAAAATAGGTGGCGCTTATATTCCAGCTGGGTATACAGTTAGAGTCGAATATATTAATAATGGAGAAACAGCCAAATCTTTATATACGATTATAGAGTATTTGTATTAGGTTTTTCTTATATGTCTATGTTTGTTTTCATAATCATCACCAACAAAAAATTAGAATCACCTTGACCAACAAAAAATGATTATCGCTTCGCTCGTCTCGATTTAGTCTACATTTCATCACTTTGATAATACAACAAACAAAAAATGATTTCTTTTTCAAAATAAAAAAGAAAAATTTCAACAATGATTGGAACTTCTGGATGGATGTATGAACTTTGGAAAACAAACGTTTCCGGAAAACAGAGCTTCTACAACGGGAAATATGATTTCACCACATATTCTAGCAACTTTAAAATGGTAGAGCTAAATTGCACTTTCTACAAAAAACCTACAGAAAAAACTGTCAAGAAATGGAAACAAGCAGCACCAGAGGGATTCAAGTATCTGGTTAAAGTTAATAAATATTTGACTCATTCCAAAAAATTGCTTGATTGGGAAGAACAATTTGCTGATTTTCATTCTGTTACAAAGCATCTAGAAAACACCCTGTTGGGTTACTTGATCCAACTCCCTCCGATGTTTTCAGTCAAGCAGCTACCTCGTTTGTTGGATGTCATCAATCACAATAGTCAAGTTTACCCTGGTATTGATTTTTATGTAGAATTTAGACATCCGAGTTGGTTTTGCGACCAGGTTTACGATGCTCTGGCTTTCAAAATCAATATCGTCTATATTCATTCGGCGTTTGATCTTGGAGCTGGAGAGGGATACTATCCAAAGTTGTCTGATAACGTACAAAATATGAAAACGATGTTTCGGTGTCATGGATCATGGAAATCAAAACCTTACCATGGAAGCTATTCAGACTTGGACTTGACTAGAATTGCGTCTATGAAACCAGACATCGTTTGTTTCGATAATACGGATACTCTTGAAAATCAACTAGAAGTCAATATCCCCGGCAAAATGATGTTTACGTCGGATTTTCGTTTCGCAACCAAAGTGTTGCCTTCTGCTATCTCGGATGCTAAAAAATTAATGTTGTTGATTTAGTTTGTTTCTTACTTGGTACTTGTCTATACATAAAATCAATAAAACCAAAAATGAAATTTTCTTTTCGATTAAAGAAAATATAAATGAACGAATTCTATGTTTGCTGTACAATAGGATTTACTGGAGGCGTTCGGGCAGCGTTAGCTGATCCTAATGTAGATCCAGGAAAAAATGATAACGATGGTATTATATTGGCTTCCTCTAGAGGTCATGTTGAAATTGTGAGAGTTCTTTTAGCTGATCCTAGAGTTGATCCATCAGCTCGAAATAATATAGCTATTAAATGGGCATGTTTTCATAATCTCGTAGAAGTAGTACGTCTTTTACTTCAGGATCCACGGGTAGATGCATCAGATATAAAGTCTAGTAGACCAGAGATTCGAGAAATGTTGGCCCAATGGAAGTATCATCCTCGATAGCTTTTTTCTTTTAGACTTGGTACTTACTTGATACTTATACATAAAAATCAATAAAAAATTGATCCTCGCGTTGCTCGTCTCGATTTAGACTACATTCGCTTTGCTCATGTAGTTTACAAAAAAATTGATTTTAAAACTCAAAATACATCTGGTTATCACCAAACTCTCTTACAATGAATACTCGCTCGAACAATACCTCTATCTCTGGCTTCTTCTCGGACATTGGCTCGATTGTGAACACTGTTGCTGAAGAAATCATTCCTCGCAAATCTCCTACCAAAGTCGCGGCTCCTGTTGTAGCGACTTCGGCTACCTCGGCTACCTCGGCGACTGCGACGGCTACCTCGGCGACTTCGGCGACTGCGACGGCTACCTCGGCGACTTCGGCAACAGCGACGGCTACCTCGGCGACTGCGACGGCGACTTCGGCGACTGCGACGGCGGCCAACTTTGAAGATGTTGCGTGCCGTGTGTGTTCGTGCAAGGACGACGAGGCAAACATGTTGTTGTGTGATGGTTGCGATGATGGTTTTCACACTTCGTGCATCAACCTCTCGGAGATCCCGCTTGGCGATTGGTTTTGCCCGCTGTGTGTGAAAAAGGGAGTTACGAAAAAGACGACGGTCGAGCAAGAGTACACCGAGAAGCCAGAAAAGGACATGCGCATCTACCTCTACCAGCGTGTTTCTTCAAAGGGCCAGAACGCTCCCGAGTTTGGCCGTGTGGGTTTGGAGACTCAGAACAATGTCCTTCTCACCTACTGTGTGAACAACGGTCTGTCTGTTGAGCGTACATTCAAGGATGTCGGTTCGGGTCGCGATCTTGCTAACCTTGAGAACCTTCAGAAAATGGTGAAGCGCATCCCGTTTGGCACTTGCATTCTTGTTTACTCTGTTTCTCGTTTTGCGCGCAACTTTTCAGATGCCTACACTCTCCTCAAAGATTTGCACGATCGCGATTGCTTTGTTTACTCGGTTTCTGAAGAGGTCTCCTCGTTGGAGCAAAAGTTTGCCAACCTCCTGCACGCCGTCGAAGCCGAATCGCAGCGCCTCTCGACTCTCATGCGCGCCTCGATCGCACGCCGTCGTAAAGAAGGCGCTCGCATCGGACGTGCGCCAAAGGGCTTCACGAACGTTCGTGTGAACGGCATTCTCACTCTGCAGCGTGTGGTTGTTCCAAAGTAAAAATATAAAAACAAAAAAAATATAAAAACAAAAAAATATAAAAACAAAAAAAATATAAAAACAAAAAAATATAAAAAAATATAAAACAAAAAAAAATATAAAAATAAAAAAATATAAAAACAAAATCAAACCTTTTGATTTTTCTTTGATCTTCGTTTCGAATATGTCTCTCGTCTTGATTATGTAGACATTCGCTTTTCTCACATAGAATACAAAAAATTGAAATTAAAACGCAAAAACCATATGGTCAACACCAAAATCTCAACATGAATACTATCAACGAACAAGACAGTGAGGGACGCACTCGCATTTACATTGCATCTCGAGACGGAGATGTAAAAACTGTTGTCGAACTGTTGCAAAAGAATGCCGACGTCAATATCGCAAGAGATGATGGATTTACGCCTCTGAGTATTGCATCACAAAACGGACATTTGAGCATTGTCAAGCTGCTTATTGGACATGGTGCGACTAGGAAACCAAATGATGAAGGCGTTGATCCTTTGATTCAAGCGTGTTACAACGGTCATTATGAAATTGTGAAATTTCTCATTGAAATTGGAGCAGATGTTAATGCTAGACACTTGCCTCTCGATTATCCGCCAATCATGATGGCATGCCAAGAACACCACCACAAAATCGTCGAATTATTGATTCAAAATGGTGCGGACGTCAATACTGTTGTCTATCAAAAAGCTTCACCATTGACAAAAGCAATATCTGATAACGATATTGCAATGGTCAAGATATTGGTAGAGAATGGTGCTGATGTGAACTTTGCTCCTGATAATTTTGCATTTCCACTTATATTGGCAGTGAAGAAAAGCAGCTCAGACATAGTCGAATATCTAATTTCAAAGGGAGCAGATATTAATATTAAATCTATAGACGGTTTCTGCCCATTGATTATGGCGATTTCCATATGCAGACCAGAAATCGTTCGCTTGCTGATTAGCCACAATGTCAATGACAAGATTGAATTTCAAAAAATGTCCCCGATGGCTTTAGCGCGTCATTATGGATACAATCACTGCTTCAATCTGTTGAGCGAATATTGGTTTAATCATCTTGGTGATGTGATTGAAATGCGTTTCGATGACGACAAGATTGAAATATATTTCGATGGCGAGAGTGAAGAAGATGTTGACAAGAATGAAAAAGACGACAAGAATGAAAAAGACGACAAGATTGAAAAAGACGACAAGATTGAAAAAGACGACAAGAATGAAAAAGTTGAAAAGATTGAAAAAGACGACAAGATTGAAAAGAATGAAAAAGTTGATGACAAAAAGCGCAAAAAACAAAAGTATTGGCATGCGCCATTTCACATTCGTGTCCCATACGACGTTGAATTTGTCAAGGCAAAAGATGGAATCAACAATGTGTACCGAAACGGAGTGACAACCGAGTTGGCAACGTTTTCTGAATTGTCAGAAGAGGAATACAAAAAGATATTCGCTTTTCGCGACGCAAAAGGAATTTGGAAATACAAAACCAAGTTTATTTGTAAACATTGTGACGTATACGGGCCTGATAAAAAATTGTGCAAATGTTGTAATATGCCTTCTATGTACCAGACAGGAATTTTTTCTTTTTCTGATCCTAGCACGTATCTACGTACTCCACAATAAAATGATCCTCGATTTAGACTACAAAAATGATTTTAAACCATAAAATCAAATGATTATCACCACAAAATGAATATATCTCAACTTGAATACGGCAAGGGTTTTGCGCTTGAGCAAATGCTAAATGACATGTACTTTCTCAACATCAAGACGTCGAGATTGCACAGTGAGGAAATTGGCAGTACCTATTTTCTTTTCAAGACTTTTGACGATCTCAACAACGCTTTCAAAGAGCACCTCGAAAAAATTCGCGAATCAAGACCCAACATTATGTTTGAGGATTTCACTCAAAAAGATCAGTGCTTTGTGTACATAGCGAAGCAGTCTTGGGATCTCGATATAGTCACAACTTCAAAACTGTCTGAAAAAGAAATCAAGCATCTCGAAAACTGCTACTCGCCTTGGGGCGGACGAGGAGTCGTCCGCGAGTTTACAAAGCCAAAGTGATTTTTGTTTTCTCTCCTTAAAAACATCAAAAAATCAAAAAGTTTGATTTATAAATTTATGTCTAACCACGAAAATTGAAATTTTTATTTGTAAATAAAAATATTAACAATGACACAGAAATACGATATTGCTTCATCGAAATTGATTGGCGACAAGAAAACCGCAGTTGAAATTTCAAAACGACCATTTTTCGATCTAGGTATTTGGGATAACTACAAGGTTCAAGAACAAATGACTATTGAATTTAGTTGTCGCAAAAAGGAAATGGTAAAAGGCCTGTACAAGTGCAATAAATGCGGCTGTAACGAAGTGTATACGCAATCTATTCAAATGAGATCAGGCGATGAAGCCACTAATAATTTTGCCTTGTGTGCAAACCCAGACTGCAAGTCGCGTCCTTGGGAGATTTAGGTTTCATAAAAACAGATTCATTTATCATAAATGATTATTCTTTGTTTTCTCCCTCATCAAATAGTAAAAATTATATTGGTAGCTATTTCTTCTTCCAGACTCTCTGTTTTTTCAGTTCTCGCATTTCCTATAATGAAATTTAGATTCGTTTTAAAATTGTTAGTCCATTATTATTTGTAAAACGTTTGTCAATTATCCACTCTGAATGTTCTTTTAAAAATTCATCAATTGCCGGCCACAATCCACGTGTAATTTCTTCAACTGGAATTCCAGACTGTTTGCTTTGTAAAACTGGATCAAAGCCACATCTTATTGTCTCTCCCATCCACTCATCAACAGTTGTGTCATGCATTATGATATATTTTGTTACATACGAATTCCAACGAGCAAGTTCACGTTTTAAATGACCATATACATGCCATGTATCAATAAATAATAATTCTGTTTGTTCTAATGGACATTCAAGATCACTTTGTTGATGAAAAACAGCATTTATATTTTCTTCTTTGCATTCTTTTTGAAATAAAATAATATTTGGATGAGTTTCTGGATCAACTTGAATAAGTTTTGTATCTGGACGATTTTTGAGACCAAATGCAAATGCATATGAACTAACTACAGTTCTTACTCCGCATTCAGTAATATGATTTACTAATTTTGAATATTCATATAATGTTGGCATATGCTCATAAATATCCGTCTTCTGATAACATTCATGAAAATATTTTTGTTTAATTATTGACATTTATATATTAAATTTCTTTAATTATTTATTCCATGATCTCCCAGTAAAATCTATAATTAACACAAATTACCGACAACTTGCGAAATTTCTTTTTCTGACAATCGTGGAAATTTTATTCTTAGATCTCTTTTTATTTTTTCCATTTCAATCTCTTTATATTTAGTTTGGATTTCTTGAAATTCTTTTGTTGTTATTTGGATTTTCTGAATAAGCATGTTGTATATATTTGTGTGTATGCGGTCCTCTGTCGTCGCTTTACCAGTCGGTTTTTCTTTCTTAATTTTATTTAAGAGACTACTAAGTTCGCCATAGTTTTTATCGATTAGAGCAAACAACTCATCATAGATATCAGAGTTATCTGTTACGCATAGCAAATAACGTGTATAAGTTTTTTCTATTTCTGAATTTCTATCTCTGATGATTTTCAAAGAATTTGTTGTATCCTCTACCAACTTTTGCAATTCTTCCATTTTATATATATAAATCCCAAAACTAAAAACTAAAAATATAAAAATTATTTTTATTAATCTATAAAAATGAACAACGCCGTTGATAATATATATTCTGGAGCCGCTGCTGTCGGCCAAGCACGTGTTTGGATTGGAGCTGTCGTCTCTACCTTTTTTGCTGTACTTATGGTTGGTTTGGGTTGCTGGTTTTTATGGGAAAATTGGCATTTATCAGAGGACAAAACAGCTGTAGCCAATAGTGATTCTGTATGCCAACAAAATGACAAATTGCAGACATGTGTGACGAATATTACATATGTAGTAAATGGAAAGTCATACACAAAGGATTTTCAGGGTGGTGTGTCATACAAGGCTAAAGATATAGTACCTGTCTTTTATGTCGCCGATGATCCAGAAAACGCAGAAATCGAATTACCAACAAAACAATTTTCTGCCTTGTTAATCGGAGGAGGTGTCGCTTTGTCTGCTCTCAGCTGGGGTTTTGTTTGGCTCGTTAATAGATATAAACCATTGGCCGCGTTTGAAGGTGTAGCTACAGCATATAATTTTTTGAAATGAATAAATGCAAATCTTTGTCAAGACACTTACCGGGAAAACCATTACGCTTGATGTAGAAGCTGGATATACTATTGGTGCTATCAAACAAAAAATTCAAGATAAGGAGGGTGTTCCTCCAGATCAACAACGTTTAATTTTTGCTGGTAAACAATTAGAAGATGAGCAGACTCTTGCCGACTATAACGTTTAGAAAGAAAGTACGCTTCACTTGGTATTGTGTTAGTGATTAATCTTGTAAAATGTCTTTGTATGCATTAATTCTCTACTTATTCCGAGTTAATCATCTAATTTCATATAGAAAGATTGAAACTTACCATATTCTGTTTGGTCTTCTGTAATTTCATAATACCATCTCAAGAAAGACTTACCTTCTTTAGTTTTTACATCTTCTATAGGCTTATTCTCACCAAACTCAAATGTCTCTTTTTCGGAGATAAAGATCCCATATGGATTATCTCCTGGAAAAGCATGGAATACTTTACAAGACTTACCATTTATGGTAAATCGCATTTCAACAAGCTCCAGAATATCAAGAAGATCTTCTGGTTCATCATCTATATACAGTTTCTTCTGTATCATAGAATTGACTCTGACCTGTAGCTCATGAACTGTCAGAATATGATAAACGCTTTGCATCTCTGGTAACATTATTTTATTTAATTAGAGAATAGTTATGCAAAAAATAATCATTTTTTAATATGATATAGACAAAGATATCAAAACGACACTTCACCGTTTACCTAGCATTGATCAATCTTTTGACAATAACGATGCAATCATACGGGCATACTTAAAGATCATGTAGAAGTAGTGAGGTTACTTTAACTGATTCTAGAGTTGATCCAGCAGATAATTGTAATTATGCTATTCAATATGCATCACTTAAAGGCCATGTAGAAGTTGTGCGTCTCCTTTTAGCAGATTAAAGAGTAGATCTAATAGATAAGGATAATTTGACTATTCAATGTGCATCTGTATTTGGTTGTGTAGAAGTAGTGAGGCTTTTGCTTGAGGATCCTAGGGTTAATGCATTAAAGGCCGAATCTACCGAACCAGGAGTACAAGAATTATTGGCACAATGAAATATTATCCATCTAGAAATATTATCCATCTAGAAAAACATATCAACTGAAGTTTGGGCTATTTCGTTAAACAACTCACAACGCAATAAAACGAAAATAATTTTATATCTTTATATAAAAATGTGGAAATCTTTTTTAAACAAGTTTACGACTTGTATTGAAAATGACATAGAATCACAGTATCAATCTGACTCTAGTGAATGTTCAGAGACGCCTTTATCAGAAATTGTAATAACCGAGGTAATAGAATCAAATAAACATAGAGATTATGCAATTTCTCCAATAAATAAAATAATAACAGCTCAGCAATATATTTATAAATACAAACAAACAGCAACAATAGATAATCTATACAATTTTTTACACATCATTACAGAACTTGGATTCTATCCTCCTGGGCTTTCGATGACGGAAAGTGAAGTATTGGTTTTGTTAAACAACAAATATTCTAATTTATTGAGGGTCGATACATACAACATTATTCGTAAAGTTCATAGATTTTTAGGTTTTAATCCCAAAAATATAAAGTTTTCTCTAATCGTTAGAGATGTCGATAATTTGTCAGATGAAGGTAAAATTATATCTGAGGGAGTAGACGAAAATGGCCAATCATTACTTCATCATTGCATAAAACATAAAAATATCTCCCTCCTCGTTCATCTCTTGAAAAAAGGCTGCGATCCTAATAGAAAAGACAAATTTGGTAAAACACCTCTGTTTTATACCTTTGGCAAAATGCATAGCGATGGTTTAGCGGTTACAGCCCTGATAAAACACGGAGCTGATCCAAATATTAAAAATAATAATGGTGAAACGTATTTGCAACGCGCAGAAATAAAACATAATAAAAATAATTTAGTAATAATTAAAAATGCCGCAAGTACATAAATTTTCAACGCCATCTGCTTTCTGTGGAGCGGTAAATGGCCATACATTTGCCAGCAAGGATTCAAAAGCGAGAAAGATCTTTATGAACATAGCCTTGGGTTCAAGACCTCCAGGTTTTCACCATCATGCTGTACAAGAGGAAGAATGTGAACCAGACTTGCCCGTTTGCGATATTACTTCTTTACCTGTGATTGGAACGGTTTTACCTCCTTATAACAATACGTGTGTTGCAACTCAAATAGTATCTTTGGCTGGAACTTATGCGACTGTTTCGGCTGTATCTGGTTTCTATGATAAATTTACTCGTTTAGTAGATTTATTGGCGGTCCCTATAATGCCATATGGAAATTTTTGTACTACTGAAAATTTAGAAATAGGTGTAATTTTTGATGAAAAGGTCTTTGTTTCATGGGGTAAATTTATAAACGTATCAGGAATCGCCTGGAGAGATACTACATATCCCCTTTTATTTCCAGGTACATTTACAACCTTTGAATTGGTATTGCATTCATTAGATACAAATTTATACTATTCTACTTTACCACAGTTTAAATTTTCTCTTTGATGTTTTGTGGATTGTAGGATTTTTTCTTATAGAAAACAAAACCAAAAAGCGAAAATAAACCAAAAATCAAAAAGAGAAAACCCAATAAACCATAAATGAAAAATAAATGTCGCAACCACAAAAAATTACGTGGGCGGTTTACAAAGCAGAGTTGGAGAAACTTTGTAAAAATACAAAGGAAATTCGAGCAGATTTATTGAAAAAAGCGCATACCAATCACATATTATCTATATGTTTTAGTTATCCTATTAAAATTTTGCTCGGCAGCACAGTTTCAGGCGGTGTTGTCCAGATGGTTACAAATACATCTTCTATGGATCAGCCTTTATTATCAGTCACGACTTTGAATATAATACGGGTTGTATTAGAGTTGGTTGTATTATTTCTTGTTGTGACTAAAGATTTTTTCCAATTTGAAACACAGATTGAAAAATATTATACGGCAGCTGCAGCGATTGAGACGTTTTACAAGACTGTAAAGTATCAATCTTTTCATATGAAGGGAACAGAGGGAGATAGATTAGAGACATTGTTATCTTTTAAAAATTTGTATGACGAAATTGTTTCAAACAATAAAATTATCCAAACAGTTGAGGACATTTCGCCACCATCGCCTGATATGGATTCAGCATCCTCTTCTGAAAATCCAGATGTCGAACTTCCTCCAGTAACTAACGTGGAAGCTTCTAGAAGACGATCAGTAGCTACAAACAGAATGTTTTATATGCAATCCATGTTGGATAGAATGCCTTCTTAGGTATTTGGTTTTTCTCTGAATATTTGTTATTTCTATAACAAAGAAACCAAAAATCAAAAAGAAAAATAAACCTACAAAAATAAAAATGATGACAACATGTGAAATTTCACGTATAGAACATCCCTATTACAAATGGGTTACCCTTGGAGAATCAAAATGGGTTTGCGAAAATGGCGAGGTTATAATAGTTCCAGCAGGATTTTTAAGCGATGGTTCGTCTGGCGGCCCAGATATCGGTTTTTCATGGTTATTTCATGATTATTTGTATGCGACGCATAAAATTGGAGATAGAGTTATTACCAGAAAAGAAGCCGATAAAGTAATGGCCAGTATTTTGAGATGGGAGAGAGCGTCTCTTTATCGCAAAGCATTTGTAATCGTCTCTAGAGTAAACCCATTTTGGTTATTTTCTCGTGCTTGGAAAAGTTCGGGAAAAAGAGGCCCAGAATTTCTTATACCAGGAAAAGAAGAGTTTTGATCTACAATCCATGTTCATGTTTGATATAGATTGTTGTATCTATAGGTGGTGACAAGTGTCCGTATGGTATTGTATGTGGTAAGATTCCTGTTTTTTGTACTACATAAGGAAAACCAATTTGATCTTGAGTTGTGTACTTTAATGTTTGCAAATACCACAAATCCAAAAAGTTGATTACTTTTTTAACATCCATAGCAACAAAACATGTAATCCAAACACCAAAATTTGGGTTTTCATTTTCCCATGAATCTTTATATCCTTCTTCAATATACGTTTTATATTGAGCATTTACATCCTGATACGGTTGAGGTTGGCCAAAATAAAAGGTAGACGTATATCGATTCCAGTTTGATGCTTCAGCTTCACTAGACAGTTTTCCTGATCTGGATGGATGCTCAATAGTAATGATAGGATGGCTTTGTATAGTATCCAAAACCCATTCGGCTGTAATTTCATTTGTAATTTGAATGGTACCATCTAACCAAACGACAACATCATATTTTTTCAAGCATGGAATATTATAATAATTTTGTTTGTAATATTTCGCCAAATTAAAAGTATGTCTGTTTTTAGAAACTGAATTGATGTATTGATTGTTATCCATTCTAGACTTGTATATGTCATGGTAAGGCATATTATCAATTATCCATCCATTCGACGTAATGTTTTTTAGATTCGTAAAACAAATAAAATCAGCATGTATTGTTTGATCTGCAGGCTTCTTGCAGGTAGCTTCATATAATCCATAAATTGCAGTAATAAACGCAATCTTTGCGTTACCACTATTAATCTTGTATAGACTTCTAACTCCAGGTTTTATTTCAATAAAATCATCTTTCACAACAAAAATATAATCAATAGAAGGCGTATCTTTAAAAGTTAATTTAAAAAAATTAACCCATAAAAATTTGTCCTCTTTTTTGATTTGATTATTTTTTATTTCATAACCATTGAAAAGGTTGATTTTAGTTATAGGTTCGTTTGTGATAACCAAGTCATCATTAACAATACTTATATAACACATTTTATATATTAAATGTACCTTATAGTAGGTTGTGGATTATCAGGAGCAGTTTTAGCCCAACGTTTAACTCAAAGTGGTAAAAAGGTTTTAGTAGTAGAAAAAAGATCTCACATTGGAGGTAATTGTTATGATTATATAGATCCAGAGACAGGAATTTTAATGAATAAATACGGTGCACATCTATTTCATACGAATAATGAGGCTGTATGGAATTACGTAAACAAATTTTGCAAGTGGGTAAGATGGGAACACAAAGTTTTGTCTTTAGTTGATAATAAATATGTTTCAATACCAGTAAACATTACAACTGTAAATGAGTTGTGTGACGAAAATATAAAAACAACCGAAGAATTTGTAGAATGGCTATCTTTAAATCAAGGTAAATATTCAAAGATAGAAAATAGTAAGGAAATGTGCATATCACGAGTTGGCTCTAAATTATATGAAAAACTTTTTAAGGATTATACATTTAAACAATGGAACAAATATCCAGAGGAATTGGACGCGTCTGTTTTATCTAGAATACCTATTCATCATAATTTCGATACACGATATTTTACAGATAAGTACCAGGCTTTACCTGAAAAAGGGTATACACATTTTTTTACTAAACTTTTAGATGGTGTTGAAGTACTATTAAATACGGATTTCAAGGATGTAAAGGATTTAGGCCGTTTTAAAAAAATTATTTATACTGGGCCGATTGACGCTTATTTTGACGGATTAGAAAAATTAGAATACCGTAGTATTGATTTTACGATTGAACGATTTTTAAATACCAAATTCTTTCAACCAAATTCGGTTGTAAATTACCCCTCTATGGATAATCCTTTTACGCGGTCTATTGAATATAAACATTTTTTGAATCAAAAATCTATTCATACTGTTGTCGTTTCAGAAAAGACAAACGATACAGGTGAACCATTTTACCCTGTTCCTACCCAAAAAAATAAGGATTTATATGAAAAATATAGAAAACTTGCTCAAAAAGAAGAAAATGTTTACTTTTTAGGTAGACTTGCAGACTATAAATATTACAATATGGATCAAGCTATCGAAAATGCATTGATATTTTTTGATAGCTTGTGATATAGAAAATCACCTTTAATATTATTTAATATTAAAATGCCGACTGTCATCCATACTTATCTAACTAGATTTAAGTTTCAGCCTATGCCATTTGGTTTTGCTGATTGGCTAAGAGGTACTTTGGTATTATATGAGAGATCGCGTAAACATAAGTATACTCTTTTGATTGATTATTCGCATCCTCTATTACAATTATTCAAAGATCCTAAAACTTATGGTGACAGTTATGTTAATGAGATTATTTTACCTATATATTTTCCTACACAAGACTTGATGATAGAAAAATTATTTTCTACTGGTAGAAATTTTACTATCTCTACGCATATTCTTCCAGAAGGATTTTATACAACTCCATTATCAACAGAAGTAAAGACATTTTTGAAAAACTTTTTAGTTTTTAACGATTCCATTAATGAAAAAATTGCCAATACTAGAAATAGAATCAATGACGATTTTGTTACTGTTCATTTAAGATCTGGAGATAATTTTCTTGTAAATGGAGTACAGCATCCATCATATGATAAAATTTATAATCGTGCGAAAAATGTAATTAGTCAGCAAACAAAACCTGTCCTTGTAATTGGAGATAATAAACATATGATAAATGAGCTTTCAAAAGAACTAACTTTTTTTCAAACTGACAGCAATCCATCACATAGTGGTGTGTGTAAGAATAATTTAGAAGGCGTTTTGGTGGATTTTGGTATCATGCCTTTTTCAAAGAAAATATATTGTGTCACAGAGATTGGCTCTGGTTTTAGTGATTTGTGTGCACGAATTTATGATATACCATTTACATTTGAAAATGTATGATTTTGAAGAATTTTTATGTTGTAACATAAAATTGTGGTTAGACATCAAAATGAGAAAAATTTAGAACTATGTTCGTCATATACATCTGGAACAAATCCAAACAAGTCTGTAAAAAAATCTATATTATTTCTAGAATCGTAAATGTTTTGAGCTATAACATAAAAATAATCTGGTTTTAAAGTTTTGACTATGGTTGTTGCTAATTCTGATGGCATCTCACTAATACCCCACGTTGAAATTAACAGAGTGTCTTTTTTGTATGTAATTTGAGATGGATCATGAACAAAATCAAAATTACCCTTTATATAACATCTTTGTATTTTTTCCATATTTTTAAAATCAAAAATTGTATACGTGCCAGTGTAGCCACTCTCCAACAACACATTGGCCAACGCTCCATAACCAGCCCCAACCTCAAAAATATGCTTTACTTTCGTCAAATCGATATTAGCTCTAGCGAAATCACCGGCATGTCTACAAATGACTGCGTCTGTACCATTTTTCTTAGTATAACTATTGGGGAGTGGATCTTTTAAATGGGAGATATTGAAACGATCGAGTGCAGCGACGAGATTTTTTTCATAGTCTGCTGCAGCTATATGATCATCTGGGACATAAATCCATAATCCTTTTCTACCAACACAATCCCATGATTTAAAAGTTGTAATGTCAGAGTTTTCTAAATTTTTATTCAAGTCATCGTGGAAGAATTTATAATAGTCATTTTTACCAACTTCTTCACCTATGATATAAAAATCAGACCCTTCATCTTTTAATTCCGATTGCAAAGCTTGGCGTTTTATCCACCCGTTTGAATTAAATCCCTTTGCAGAAGGAATAGACTGGCAAATTTTAAATAATTCATTTGGATCACGAGTATTTTGAATTTGGCAAATATCGTATCCTGGAATGTCCTTTCCCTTGTAACATTTCATTTATTATAATTTTCTTATTAATTCATCTTTAGATCTCTACATTTTCATGTCTATAAAAAATGATTCTCGCTTGTGTCTACATTTGCTTTTCAAAATCTATAAAAAATGATTTTTTATCATTAATATAAAAAATAAATTAAATGGATACAAACTTTCTTACGCATATCAAGGCGCAACTTTCATTGCCGGAAAACAGTGGACGTTTTGTAGAGTTTTTCAAGGTGTTGCAAGATATGGTTACCAAACAACCAATTGTCGTAATTCCTGATGAAAAACCAACCTTTACCATTTCACAAAAGGACGGTATCCTGGCAATTACAGTCAGTAGTTCTTTTATCTCTGGTTTGGGCGAAAACAAAATCGTTTTGGAAGGAAAGCCATGCGAAGACTGTACTCTAGACGTTTCGAAATCGACAAAATTTGTTCCGACGAGTGCGGATTACGACAGACTGTTGAATCTCGGCTATTATGTGTTTACTCGTTCAGAGAGTGGTTTTTCTATTCAGTATCGTCGTTTGGATGAAGAGAAAATGGATATTTCGATGATTAATTTGATCAAGCGTCAAAATATGGATGGAAATATCGTTACTATGATTAATACATATCTTGTCAATAACGGTTACAAAACTTACATTGAAGGAGAGGAGTGGCCAGAAAAGTCAAATAACTCTACACAAATTTTTACTGTAGTCAAACACGTCGTTACAGAAAAGCTTGTTGAAATTGAGAAAATTGTCAAAACTGAAGTACCTATTTACGTAGACAAGATTATCGTAAAAGAGGTGCCAACAGACAAGATCAAAGAGGTATACGTTTGCAAACACACAAGCGGTCCAGTAACAAAGCAATATGTCGATCCAGACGAGGATATCGACGATAAAGTACCTCCAATTTCAAAAGATGAGTCTAGTGAGAACGAAGAAACCGAGGAAAACGAAGAGAATGACGAAGACGAATCAAATCAAGAATCAGACTCTGCTGAAAAATCAAAGGTCATCAAGGGTAAATTTCTAGATCCACCTAAAAATAACATTATCAAGAGTGGAGACTATGTATATAGACGCATCCGAAAAGCTCAAGGCCAAACTGATCTAGAGGCGTTTGCTCGTTGGGATAAGAAGGCTAACAAAAAAGTGAATCTTGTTGAAAACGATCTGAAAATTATCAAACAATTGGGATGGAAGGTCGCCAAAAATTGGAAAGAGTTGTGATGTATAGCTCTTTCATATGATTCTCACTAGTTACTTTTCTTGATCAACCAAAAATTATTCTCTCTTCGCTCGACGTAGATCAAAAAAATTGATTTATTTCTTTAAAAACTAGGTATATAACAACCAACTAAAATGTCAGACACTGAGGAAACCCGCATTACCAAGATTGAGTTTGAGTCGAGCGACGAAGAAGAACAAGAATACTTTGACGATTTTCGTATTCTTGCCAAAATCCGTTTGGAGAAAATTAAACGAGAAGATAAGATTTGGGATGAAGCACAGGGCGCATACCATGACCCACATTTTCTTCCCGAAGTGAGACGCCCATCGCGTTTTACAGATTGGCTTGCATGGTATGCCAAGAACCGAAGCGCCTTTCTCGATCATGGTATCGTCGGTCGATATTAGTTACTTTTCGATCTCAAAGCAAAAAAAGTCAATCGAAAAATGAAATTTCTTTTAACTAAAAAAGAAAATTATCAATGAATATATTAACATATTTGCATGAGAGCGTTACACATACATATAGTAGCAAATTTAGATATGCATGTGAGTCTGGAGATGCAGAAACCGCTCAGAGACTATTAAATAGGGTAGAGCAAGAAGACTTGTGTTATGGATTTGCAGACGCTTCCGAAAATGGACATGTAAAAGTCGTGAAACTACTTTTGGCTGATGAAAGGGTAGACCCAACAACTGGTGAAAATTGGGCTATACGACTTGCTTGCAAGAATGATCATGTAGAAGTAGTACGTATTTTACTTGAGGATCCAAGGGTAGACCCAAAAGCCAGAAATAGTTATGCCATTAGATGGGCTTGTATGCATGATCATGTAGAAGTAGTAAAGATGTTGCTTCAAGATCCAAGGGTTGATGCTTCATATGCCATGTCTTTCAATCCAATTATTCAGGAATTGTTGGCTCAATGGAAGTATTATCCGCGATAGATTGGTGTTTTTCTTGAGTCTCGAAATCGATCAATAAGAAAAGACAATCAACAAGAAAACTTACCATCCTAGTTCCTCTAAAGCGCCTTCTGGATTTCTTATACCCATTTCTCTAAGTTTGAATATTTTTTCTTTATGAGTAATTTTCTTTGGTTTTTCTTTTGGAGTTACTTGTTCTATATCAATTCCGTCTAGTTTTTTGAGATTTTGTGATTTCATTTTTTCGTAAATTTTAGTAGCTAGTTCATTATGTTTTTTGATTAAAGGAGCCATTTCTTTTCTCTTTAATTCTTGAAATTTGGCCAATTCTTGTTTTCGAGAGGCAATAACTAATTTTAAAGATTTGAATTCACTTGTGCTCATTTATTTCTCTGAAATAAATTTTTTTGGTTTGATTTTTTGGTTATTGGTTTTTTCTATTTTTGATTACACTATAAAATCAAACCAAAAAATAAAAACAGCTAAAAATTATTTTGGCAAAACGACATTATTCTGAACCAATGATGAAATGAGAATTTTGTCTGGGTAATACATTTGGAAAAAATCTTTTGCAATTTGAAAGTTGAGTTCGTTGTATATCATGTGGTGTTGTTTAACGACTATAGGCAATTTATGAAGTCTAGTAAATATCATTTTAGAGTCTTTGTCCTGATATAAACATACAACATGCAAATCTCGATAAAAAGTTTGACACTCTAAACATTTCGGGCAAACATATTTGACAGAATCATTTTCATCACAAACTAGGCACTTCATTATATTTGTTTTTCTTTTAAAAGAAAAATTTATAGGTACACCATCTAGAGTCAATCAATTTATCTACAAAAACTTCCGAGGATGATATTTCCATTGAGCCAACATTTCCCGAATCTCAGGATTGGTAGACTTGACTTTAGACGCATCTACCCTTGGATCCTCAAGTAAGAGTTTGACTACTTCAACATGACACTTTTCGGAAGCCGATCGTATAGCAAAATTATCGTTACTTGATGGATCAACTCTTTTATCAGCCAAAAGCAACTTTACTACTTCTACATGACCATTGAATGAAGCCCAACGAATAGCATAATTATTATTGGCAGCTGGATTTACTCTAGGATCGGCTAAAAGTAGTTTCACAACTTCAACATGCCCGTTTTCAGCAGCATGCCTAATAGACTGATTATCAATGGCTGATGGTTCTACTCTTTTATCAGCTAAAAGTAGTTTCACAATCTCAACATGACCATCTTGGCAGGCATATCGAATAGCATAATTATTATCGGCAGCTGGATTTACTCTAGGATCGGCTAAAAGTAGTTTCACAACTTCAACATGACCTTTTTCGGATGCATATTTAATGGCATAATTATTATCGGCAACTGGATTTACTCTACGATCTGCCAAAAGATGACGCACTAATTCAACGTGCCCACTGTATGAAGCCATACAAATCGCAAAATTATCATATATTACTGGGTTCACTAAATGACTGTCTATGAGACGTTTAACGGTCTCAATATCTCCAAATTCGCAAGCTTTTTTAAATTCGACAAATTGATCCATTTTTGATATATTTTTATTTACAAATAAAATTCATTTTGTATTTTGTTTGTGGCTATTCTGTATCAAAAAAATCAACTCGTATCAAAAATCAACTCGTTCAAAAAAAATCAACTCAATTTGAGAGAGGATGGCCATGGAGATGATGAAATGACGTTAATACCTGTAGGAGCAACACCCAATACTGATATGGTTGCTGTTGATGGCGTTCTATTTATTATACCAAATGATTTGCCGTTATAAGATACACCATATAACGTTGCACCATTATATATAAAAGTATTGACGGAACAGCTGATCGCATTCAAAGTTTGGGCTGTTCTTTGGAATGCTAAATTGCCTAACGAATCATATCGTGGATCAATGGGCGTAAAAAATCCAAATTCTTTTGAGGGAGTGCCAATCGTATTACTAGTATAAATTCTCTTTGATATAGGATCCCATGAAACACTTCCAAATCCGTTTCCAGTTACACCACCTACGGGGACATATTCAGTAAGTGCTGGAACATTTGCATAAATTTTTCCATAATCAAGGGATAATACATTTAGACTACCTCCTGTTTGATAAGGCTCGAAACTCAATTTATAAAACCATGTACCTGTTATGCCTGTTGTGCCAACAATCCAGTATTGGCATTTTTCATTATCAAATGTTCCAACAGCATTTTTAGGTATAGGATAAAGAAAACCAAATAGGGATGTAATACCGACAGCTCCAGTAACTCCAGAAACTGGATCCCAATAATTAATATTGTCATCGCCTTCTGTAGATAAAACGATTCCATCTACATTGTTAGTTACCATCGCCACGCCATTTAATGGCCTCATATATGTGATTGCTGGACCAGATGGCCCTGAAAAATCAACATATGATAGGCCAGTGACTCCAGAAACGCCAGTGACACCAGTAACACCTTTTCCGTCACCTATTAGAAATCTGTTGGTGGGAGATACCGCTTGAATATTTATATTTACATTTCCATAAACATTTCTATTTAATGTATCAATACCACTAAAATTAAAACTATCATAAGCATTAATTTCAGGATATTGAGGAATTCTAATGTTTGGAGTATAAAAACCTGTCAGACCAGATATACCAACTGTACCTACTCCAGGTGTATTTACAGATATGCCAGTAATAGCAGGCGCAAATGAAAAATAAGCGGGAGTTCTCATTTGTGTAGTAATACTTAAATTGACAAATTGAGGAAATAATCCAGTGACGCCCTGAGGTCCCTGAGGACCTGTCGCGCCTTGAGGCCCCTGAGGTCCTTGAGCTCCTGTTAGACCAGTGAACCCTCGTAGGCCAGTGACACCTTGAGGGCCTGTCACGCCTTGGGGACCCTGAGGTCCTTGTGGGCCAGTCAACCCAGTGACACCACGTAATCCTTGAGGACCCGTGAGTCCAGTTACTCCTTGGGGTCCCTGAGGTCCTTGAACGCCATCTGCGCCCTGTGGGCCTTGAGGTCCTTGAGGCCCAGTGAGGCCTGTGACGCCTTGTGGTCCCTGAGGACCAGTCAGACCAGTGACGCCTTGTGGTCCCTGATGGCCGGTTAATCCAGTCACGCCCTGGGGACCTTGGGGGCCGGTAAGTCCATCAAATCCCTGAGGGCCAGTGAGGCCTGTTACTCCCTGTTGTCCCTGAGGGCCGGTGAGGCCAGTGACACCTTGAGGTCCCTGTGGCCCTGTGAGGCCAGTGACACCTTGTGGTCCCTGAGGGCCGGTGAGGCCAGTGATTCCATCAAATCCCTGTGGGCCGGTAAGTCCAGTGACGCCTTGTGGACCCTGAGGGCCAGTGAGTCCAGTCACACCTTGTGGTCCCTGGGGGCCAGTGAGTCCAGTCACACCTTGTGGTCCCTGGGGGCCGGTGAGGCCAGTCACACCCTGTGGACCCTGAGGGCCGGTCAGTCCAGTAACGCCCTGTGGTCCCTGTGGGCCGGTGAGACCAGTAACACCCTGTGGTCCCTGGGGGCCGGTAAGTCCAGTGACGCCTTGTGGACCCTGAGGGCCAGTGAGTCCAGTCACACCTTGTGGTCCCTGGGGGCCAGTGAGTCCAGTCACACCTTGTGGTCCCTGGGGGCCGGTAAGTCCAGTGACGCCTTGTGGACCCTGAGGACCGGTAAGTCCAGTGACGCCTTGTGGACCCTGAGGGCCAGCGAGTCCAGTCACACCTTGTGGTCCCTGGGGGCCAGTGAGTCCAGTCACACCTTGTGGTCCCTGGGGGCCAGTGAGTCCAGTCACACCTTGTGGACCCTGAGGGCCAGTGAGTCCAGTCACACCTTGCAATCCCTGAGGTCCGGTGAGGCCAGTCACGCCTTGCAATCCCTGTGGCCCTGTGAGGCCAGTAACGCCTTGCAATCCCTGCGGGCCGGTCAAACCAGTGACGCCCTGAGAACCTTGAGGGCCTTGTGGACCCTGTGGGCCGGTCAAACCAGTGACACCCTGAGGACCTTGAAGACCTTGAGGGCCCTGAGGGCCTTGTGTTCCAACAGCACCCTGAGGTCCCTGAGGCCCCGTCAGGCCTGTTACACCATCATTCCCCTGTGGGCCTTGTGGTCCAGTCGCCCCAGTCACTCCTTGTTGACCCTGGGGACCAGTCAGACCAGTGACGCCTTGTGAACCCTGTGGCCCCTGCGGGCCGGTGAGACCGGTGACGCCTTGTGCTCCCTGTTGTCCCTGACTGCCTTGAGGTCCAGTTAATCCAGTGACTCCATCTAATCCTTGTGGACCTTGTGGGCCAATCGCTCCTTGTGCGCCTTGTGGGCCAGTCAAACCAGTGACGCCTTGTGGTCCAGTCAGCCCGGTGACGCCCTGCAGACCTTGGGGGCCGGTCAATCCAGTGACTCCATCTCTACCCTGAGGGCCGGTCAAACCAGTCACACCATCTCTACCCTGAGGTCCTGTCAACCCAGTGACACCATCTCGACCCTGGGGTCCAGTGAGACCAGTCACACCTTGAATACCAACCGTACCCTGAGGCCCCTGTGGCCCAGTCGGTCCAGTTATGCCCTGAGCTCCCTGTGGGCCAGTCAGTCCAGTGACACCAGCCAATCCAGTAACGCCCTGTAAACCTTGAGGACCCTGGAGTCCCTGTGGCCCAACCGCACCCTGAGGACCCTGGGGACCTTGTACACCCTGGAGACCTTGCTGACCCTGAGGACCAGTCGCTCCTGTGACGCCTTGTAATCCAGTTCCGCCAGTCGTACCAAAACATTCTGAATGAATCCAAGTTGTCAACGGATCCCAATACCAAAAAGTACTATCTAATAAATCTAAATAAAGAGCGGGTCTAGATGGATCTCCATGGCCAAATGGTCCTGTTGGGCCTATTAAAGGAGGCTCACCTGAACCGATAAACATATTATTTGGCTCGATTTGAATAATTGCTGATCCTTTTGTTGTTTTATTGAAAATGCCTCCTAAAGACCAAATCCTAATTTGATCGTCGGGACAAATTTTAATTGGTTTTCCGTCAACTGTATTATATGGACCAGTAGGGGCACTTGCAGAACCAACATAAATACATGAATCGCCGCATAAATTGGGTAAATTGTAAAAACTCGATATGTTTTTACAGCAAGCCATATTTATAAATAATTTCTTTTTTTGAAAAAAAATTTTGTTGAGTTTGGTTTTACTTATATAGATCAATTGACAACACACCTTATACAACTAAATCTAAAACGCGATCACAAGACAAATCTTCAACATATGGTAAAATATTCGCTCCAAACGATTTGCTGTTCTCCATGTAAACTAAATATACGTTTGGAGGAGGTACTACGTTTTCATCAACGTTTTTAACTATAATTACAAGAGGCTCAGTCATATAATCAACTAATAAATGAAAATCTCTCTGAGTAAAAGAAATAGGTAATGAAACCTCAATCGGTGAACGTAAAATTTTGTTCTTGTATATCATTCCCTTGTATAAAGAAATTATATCGTTCTCCTTTGAGGTGTTTCGTAAAGTAAAATCAAGAGGTTCGTTAAATAAAACTGTTGTGTAATCTGTTTTTCTATCAAACTTGCCACAAATTAAATTTGTACTGGATTTTATATGTGTTAAATATTTTCTCCATTGACCAATCTCGTGCATTTTTAAAACTCTGATTTTATGATAAAATTCTCGGTTGTAACTTGACTTTTCTGTTCCAATTGCTAAAACACAAACAAGCTCAATTTGAGCGTTTTCTGGGGATAACATTTTACTAACCTGTTGACATACATTCCATTCTGGCTTTGGATAAGCGATTAATAAATTTTTAATTATTTCAACAGTACACGGAGTAATGTGTGTGTCTTTTAAAAGAGTTAGAAACAATACTGGTATTCCCTTATCGTTTTCTGTTAATTGTGCGATGACTTGCGATACCCATGTTGGTCGTTGTGATAACCACAACATTTTCAAAAATCGTTCAACATTTGGTTTTGGTTTCTGAGATGCAAAAAAATTAAATATTGAAAAGACCATTTATATATCATAAAATATTTAATTTTTATTTTTTAGATGTCGCGTTTTTGTAGGTATAGAGAAGAAAACTCAGAGTATAGAGTAAGTATAAAACATCAAAAAATTGATTTTTAAACTCAAAATACTAGTGATTATCACCCAATCTCTCTCAAATGAATACTCTCTCGAACGAAATCATCTCTCTCATCCTGGCGAAACTCCTCAAGCTTGACGGCGTCTTTGTCAAGGGAATGACTGCCGAAAAAATCATCAAAAAGCTGAACGAAGGCGCCGAGGCTGACGACAGCGAAAAGTCGGAGTGTGAGGCAAAGTTGCCGGAAGGTTGGACTACGAAGAAAGTCAACAACCTCCGCAAGTGCCTCGCCAAGCACGAAGGCAAAACCGTCAACCCATTTACCAGCCGCCCCAATGAAAAGACCAAGGGTATGGTCGTCGTCGAGTTTGGCGAGTACACCCTGTGTGCTCCAAAGGATAAGGGCGACGACCTCAAGGGTCTCGTCGCCTGGCTGGAGAGCAACCCTGTCACCGAAAAGAAGGCCTCCAAGAAGACGCCTCCAAAGGAGGAAAAGACGCCAGTGAAGAAGGGTAAGAAGGCCAAGCCCGTCGAGTCAGAGGACGAGGAGGCTGAGGAGGAAGCCGAGGAGGAAGCCGAAGAGGAAGCCGAAGAGGAAGCGGAGGAGGAGGAAGCTGAGGAGGAGGAAGCTGAGGAGGAGGAAGCTGAGGAGGAGGAAGCTGAGGAGGAGGAAGCTGAGGCGAGCGAGATGGAGCTTCCTGATGCCGACAAGTTGAAGAAGGCGGTTGGCAAAGCCGAGAGCGGTCAGTTTGTGAATGCGACGACGTTCAAGACGGTGCTGGAGAACGATTCCAACAAGAAGAAGTTTGTGTTTTACAAGAAGGAGAAGTTGGCCGTTCCCAAGAAGGAGAACGATGCGGAGACGAAGAAGTACGCCGACGCGATCAAAAAGTTGCTCAAGTAAAGGGAGAAAAACAAAATAAAAAATATAAAAAACTAAAAAATACAAATCAAAACATTTGATTTACCTTTCAAAAATCCAAATACTAAAAATGATTTTTAAACGCAAAAACCTGATGGTTATCACCAAACCAAAAATGACTGTTACTCCCATTCAACGTATGCAAGACTTTGAGATCGACGAAGATGGCAACATGTACGACATAATGAAGCCAGAAGGACATCACTTTGTCAACCCTCCAGTTGATGACGACGATGTTGAGCAACAAGAAGAACATGTGCATCCAGAGGACTACGAAGAAAATCAAGATTGGATTGACCATGTGTACGAGTTGATCGAAGGGGTAATTAAGCTGACAGGGAATGAGGACGTTCTTTCGATTTTGTCCAAGGTCCATTATGATGGCTTGTACCCTTGCTTCAACTGCCTTAAATATGGCTTCCTTCCAGAAGAGGAAGAAGGAGGAGACGGCCATGGCCTGTGTCTTACGCATATGAATCATCTTCCTGTCGTCGACGAGAGAATCAATCCAGGAACGTGGAAATGGGGAATCACTGAATTTGAGGAAAGCCCTGGATTGGATGATCGAACGTTTGAGGATGGTTATGATTCACCATGAGTGAAAACAAAAAGAAAAAACAAAAAAAGAAAAAACAAAAAAACAAAAAGAAAAAACAAAAAGAAAAAACAAAAAGAAAAAACAAAAAGAAAAAACAAAAAGAAAAAACAAAAATCAAACCTTTTGATTTATCTCTAAAATTGAAATAAAAATCTGAGAAAAAGTATATTACAAATGGAATACGAAAAATTACCAATTCGTTGTTTTGAGTGTCGTTTTGTTACTGGAAACAAATGGGAAACATATCAACTCTATTTAGAGAAATTCAAGAGTCCTCAATTAGCTCTTGACAAAATGAATATTATGCGACCATGCTGTCGAAATCTTATAATGTCTAGCATTTCTTACAAATTTGATCTCGATTTTCGGAAAGAAACATGAGAAATAACAAAATATTTACATGATGACATGGGCAAGTCCATCGAAAAATTGATTTAAACTTTCATAAATCAATGAAATATACCAAACAGCCAAAAAATGTCAAAAATCACCAAGATGAACCAATTGTTGCCTTTCATGGAAACAGATCATTATATGATATGCGAATTTATAACTGATGATCTCCAAGAAAATGATGATTTGGTAGAACTTACACCTTCTGTAAAACCTAATAAAAAGACTAATTATTTTATCAGATTCAAAAAACCGTCATTTTCTTGGAGATATTTTTTTGGTAATTATTATCGTTATGAAGATTATGCCAAAAAAATTACAGAAATGTTGCAGCCAGTATTCCCACCTATTAAATTGGATATGGTCAAACGGCGCGAAGAAGGAGAGAAATGGTGCAAAATCAATATGCATAGTCTTTTTGGAATACGCTTGCCTAGTGGAATCTATCCATCGTGTTATATCCCATTAATCAAAATGGGAGATGAACGTTTTATTGTAATACCTGGAAAAATTGTTGTTGAATTTGCAGAGAAAAATACATCAAAAAAATTGACGAGAAAACGTAAATAACAAAATATTTACGGAAAGAAACATGAGAAAATGTAAATAACAAAATTGATTTAAACTATCATAAATCAATGAAATATTAAATGCGACAACGTATTCTAAAGATTGCTATTGAACTTGGCAAAACGAGGACGTGTGCCTGCTCGAAATACTTTCACATCTGTATCGCTTTTCGTGGAAAGCATGTCTTAGCATCTGGACAAAATTGCGTTTGTCGTGTATATAAAAAATTTGGTCACGTCATCTCTACTCATGCCGAACACTCGACACTCGCTCAAATTAAAGATGACAAGCCATTTGATCTATTGGTGGTGCGCGTTAATGAAAGTGGTACTAAATTGTTAATTTCGAAACCATGCATAAAGTGTTCTCAATACATGAATCGAGGATACTATAAAATCAAGAGGGTCTATTACTCGGATGGTGACGGAATCGTGATGACATCAGTCGAAAATCTCTTGCATAAAGATCTAAAGATTAGACACAAAACACCAATTCAAACACCATGCAACCTCAAGTGCTGTATGGCAAATTGAATCTCGATTTGCTCACGACAAAATGATTTTTTCTTTTTAAACAAAAAAGAAAATAACAAATGAGCGAATTTGATGATGCTATTATATGGGCTTCCAAAAATGGGCATGTAGAAGTGGTACGGCTACTTTTAGCTGATCCAAGAGTAGATCCTTCAGTAGATAACAATCAGGCGATTTGTTTTGCCGCTAAAAACGGTCATACAGAAGTAGTAAAGCTTCTTTTAGCCGATAAACGTACAAATCCAACAACTGATAACGATTTGGCATTTCGAGATGCTTCCTGGAATGGAAACACTGAAATAGTGCGTCTACTTTTAGCCGATCCTAGAGTAGATCCAACGAGATATAATAATGAAGCTATTGTACGTGCTTCTGCATGCGGTCATCTAAAAGTAGTGCGTCTTTTACTCAATGACCATAGAGTAAACCCTGCATCATGTAATAATTTAGCTATTCACTTTGCGTCAAAATGTGGCCATGTTGGAGTGGTGCGCCTACTTTTAGCCGATTCTAGAGTTGATCCAACATTTGATGACAATTGGGCTATTCGATCTGCTTCTACGGGTGGTCGTACTGAAATAGTGCGTGTTCTACTTCAAGATCCAAGAGTCGATGCATCTAATGCCGAATCTAACAACCCAGAGATTCGGGAAATGTTGGCCCAATGGAAATATCATCCTAGATAGTTATTTTTGCTATTTTCTTTTACCTAAAAGAAACCAATCTCAAAAACCAATCTCAAAAATCAATCTAAATATATGAAAAAGTTTTGTTTATTTTCTCCAATTGTAGGAGGAACAACTAAATCTTTTGTTGTACGTGGAGCTTTAAACGATAAAAATTCCTGAGTTTTCAAGTTTCGCTTTTTCGTGTTTTTCCATATTCCTCTTCTATGATCAAAAATTACTTGTCCTTTTGACGACCAATCTTCTCCATAGCACGTATTCAAGTGTTGAATTGGGTTTTGTGGGCCATATAGATAAAAATTACCGAATCTCATAGGAACAAGAGGGTACACATGCTTTTTGTTAAAGTAGCAAGCTTTTCCGCCGTTTGAAGCGGTTTCCCAATATGGATCAAAGTATGTTATTTTTTCTTTCTTTTCATACATTACGAAAATATCGACACCTAGGCAATTTTTTCCACCGCAGCTGGCAAACCAAGTACAGGAATCCTTTCTTTTAAGGCATGATGCTTTATCGTCAACTTTATCTGTCAACTCGTAACCATTTTCTTCAAAGTATGGAATTAATCGTCTAAGTTTAGGAACGTCCTTACTCAATACACAGAGATCGCCGTCATCATCCCATGGAATTACACCTTGGTTTCGAACGGCACCTAATAACGTACCTCCAACCATAAAATATGTGATCTTATGCTCTACAAATGCATCATGAATAAACTTTAGAGTTTTGTATAATTGATTAGCTTGTCCAGTTGTAATAATGGATTTATTCATTTATTATAAAATTGATTTAATTTTTCAAAAAAAATGTGGTTTATAACCAAAAAATGACAACCCAAATGATCGAATACAATTCCTACATCAGCCAGATCAAAGAAAAGTTCCCAAAGGGCAACAAATCACCCTCAAAAGAAGAGCTCCTCTCCCTCTTTAGTTTGGCAACCGAGTTTTGTACCAAATATCAAACGCCAGACACAAAGAGACTGGCAGTTGTCGTCGTTGCAAAAATGCGAGAGGCTCTTTCTCTGAAAAAGTATCAAGCGTTTGCTCCTGAAATCTCCATCTACATGAAGCGCATCAACATTGCTTAAAAAATTGAATTAAAATATAAAAAACCATTTGGTTTTCACCAAACCAAAATATGAATTTCTCGACTCTTCTTTCTACGAAAACTTCGACTCTTCGCATGACGACAGACACTGATGATTTAGTGGATGAAAACCTGTTTGACGAGTGTATGAATTTGGATTTGATTAAACATCCAAAAATTTGTATTTATGGGAAAGAGGCGACGATGCATCGATCAATTGGATTTTTTTCCAATGAATCTGATGGTTATCGTTTTTCTGGCCAAAAAGCAGAACCAAAACCTTTGCCTAAATTTCTTCGTAAACTGTTAAAAAAAGTAAATAAAGTTATGAATACAGATTTTAACGGAATTCTTGTAAACCGTTACGAAGACGGCACTGAAACTATTGGAGCTCATTCTGATGACGAAAAGGGATTAGGAAAAAACGGTTCTGTTGTTGGTATTTCTCTTGGTGCAGAAAGAGTAATGCGTTTCCGTAGTAAGAAAACACCTCTGGATATTGACGGTAAAAAATACCTTGATATGCCATCTGGATGCCTTTTCGTTATGGAGGGAGATTTTCAGAAAGAATTCACACATGAAATTCCAGCACAGAAAAAAGTTACTGAAACTAGAATTAGTCTTACTTTTAGAAAACATATAAATTGATTTTAAAACACAAAAACCATTTGGTTTTAACCAAACCAAAACATGAATACCGCGCTATCTCTATCAAAATATGGTGACAATGGTTTCACATTTGAGCAAATTCTGAATGATTCCGGTGTGTACTTTATCAACGTCAAGAACTGCATCATTGACAATGATCAGATTACGAGCACCACCTTTATTTTCAAGTCTTATGAAGACCTCAAGTTTGCATTTCAAAAGCAGGTTGACAAAATTCGCGAGAATACACCATTTCGAGATTTCTCCAAGATTGAAAAATGTTTCGAATGCAATGCAAAACAAAATTTGCGTCGTCAGGGAGACGGACTCGTCATCATCCGTACTTCAAATCTGACTGAAGAAGAACTGGAAGACATGGACAGTTATTATTCATACGCGACGCATTGGTAAAAGCACAAAAAAATGATTTTTATTTACAAATAAAAAGTATATTTACCAACCTTTCAAAATGACGCATACCTATAATCTTCGTTCTTGCAAAGTCGCTACCAATCTTGCGGATACTCTTGTGGATACCAACAAAATGAATAAGGAACAACATATTACATACATTACCTCTCTCCTTCCTCCAAACGGCGTCTCTTTGCCTCACGATAAGCTTCTTCATTTGTTTACTGTGTCGGCTGATTTTTGTTGTAAATATCCTCGGCATTCGCGATTTGCATCAACTGCAATTGACAAAATGGAGGCAGCCGATAGTATTTTGACTGATGAAAATCTCAAAGAGAAAATCAGACAACAAATGCTTCGAATTGTAGAGGCACGAGCGCTTCGAATTGCAGAGGCCCGGGCGATTCGACACGCAGAAGCCATTAAGATCCGTTTTGATCGGGCCAGTGTCGTTCAGCCTGTTGTTGAGCCTGCTGTCGTTCAAGAGACAAACATTGAGAAAGAAGAGGAATTTTTGATTGGACAAATTCGTGTACTTCAAGCACGATTGGACGCTCTGAAGCGTGATTAAACATGAGATTTAAAAATAAATAAATATCAAAAAAATGATTTTAAAACGCAAAAACCATTTGGTTTTCACCAAACCAAAAACAATGACCAACACGTTTACTTTTACGACGACTACCCCGATCACTTTTACGGCTACTCTCATCGACAAGATCATCAATGACGAAATCAAGAAAATAGACACTGAACTCGAAAAACTCAAAAATACGATGGCAGCAGAAGACATGACAAAGAGAGCTGGAACCATTGGAGATACTGGATGCAAGTTGGACGCCCACCAACCAATTGACCTGACGGGAGAGGCAACTTCCAGTGTGCCAAAGACAGCATTTGTTTTCGAACCACCGAAAGAGCCAGAGACGCCAGAGTATCATGGTTTGTTCGGTTGTGGCACGAAAGATTGTCTGAAATGCGAAGAGGAAATTCAGAAGTGGCGCAAAATTTCACGTCAGCACGAGAAGGAGGTGAGAGAGGAGGAAGAGCGTGAGCGGTTGGCTAAGATGGAAAAGTGCCCTTATTGTTTTCAATCTTTTACTCGTCTTTCTACTCATCTTGGATTTTGCGGAGGTAAAAAATATCATATGGAGCTTGAACAGCGTCGCCTCAAGAAAAAGGCAGCAAAGGTGTCTGAACTGAGAACCCAAATGGAGCGTCTTGAGACAACACAAAAAGACATTCAAAAACAACTGGCAGAGATGTCCACGACTCTGATCAGTCTCGAAAATGAAAACGATAACAGATATAATTAAAGGAAAAATATTCATTAAAAAAAATATAATGAATTATAAATGTCGCACGTTACACATATTCCAACTCCAACATGTGAAAAACTATGCCATAAATCTGCCTATTATGCCAGACAGGTTTTTTGTGGTTCTGATCCTATAAGTCAAGAATTATTGGATCTTTTCTTTACGTTTGTTGAATCTTTACGACCAATCGCCACGACTTTGTCAACACCATCGTCTCAACTTGCTACTTTCAATATCGGCCCCAATATAGATAGAGTTTTTGTTGAGTGGCAAGCCATGTCTGACTCATCTCCAATGTCTATACAAACCGGAAGAGGATATGTAGATGTTATTGATTCGCAATTTTCAATTTCTGTTCCATATACGACTACAGATTTAAAAGTCAGTGTTACCGTTCAAGATAGAGTTGTCGTTACTGCTATAATTCCACAAAATTCACCAATGACAAAATTAACTGGCGACGACTTGAATCTCTATATGATGTTTAAATATGCCAACGAAGTAGCAGTTAATACTTCAGGCCTCGATCATACCACCTCTGGAGGTCATAAACAACTTGGCCCTCATCGTTCGTCTAGAGCTATGGCCATAGTGCATATTGCCATTATGAATGCCCTTATTGCCATTTATGGTAAATATAGTACATTTAATTCGCTCAGTGTTACATCATCGCCTACTGCCTCACCGTTGGTAGCTATAGCCCAGGCCATGCATGATACACTCGTTTTTCTATATGATACACCTAGCGAAATTACGCGGTTAGGTGGAGTTTTATCTGGCATGTTGGCAACTATACCAGATGGTCAAGCTAAAACAGAAGGCATTGCTCTGGGTGCCGCTACTGCAGCTCAAATCATATTACTCCGTTCAACAGACATAATTGAGGCAGAAAAAATTGTTGGAACCGATTATATTCCGTCTGGAGATTATGGACGGTGGTCTGCTGCTAACGGTACACAAGCTTTGGGATGGAAGTGGGCTGATAATATTTCCACTTTTGTGTTACCAACAAAAGATCACATTCCGTGCCCGATACCCGCAATTTCTGGAAACCCAACTCCCACATTGGAAGAGTATTTAACATCTCGTGAATACGCTATGGCATATAATCAAGCTAAAGCGATAGGTGGAGATGGAGTTGTGACGCCAACAATACGAAGCTCCTTTGAAACTCTTGTTGGCTTATACTGGGCGTATGATGGAACGCCAAGCTTATGTGCTCCACCTCGTTTATACAATCAACTTGCTATGAAAATAATGTCAGAAAATATGGTTGATTGCTATTCATTGATTCGTACAGTTTGTCTGATGAATGTGGCTATGGCTGATACAGCAATTTCATGTTGGTATTATAAATATCATTATAAATTATGGAGACCAATTACAGCTATAAGAGATTCACGTTCGACAAACGCAGAAATCGTGTACGACCCAGATTGGACACCATATGGCGCTCCAAGTTCTAATACAAATGATCCTCATTTTACTCCACCGTTTCCTTCTTTTCCGTCAGGACATGCGACATTTGGTGGTACAGTATTTGAAATACTTCGATCTGTTGTAGGAGATGAAACTGAATTTACTTTTGTATCTGACGAATTAAATGGTGAAACGACAGATGTAAATGGTATCAGAGCGCTGGTTCCGAGAGCATTCACTACATTGTCTCAAGCTGAAGATGAAAACGGATTTTCACGTATACCACTCGGCATCCATTTCATTATAGATAAAACTAGTGGAATCCAACTTGGTAACGGTATAGGAAATTATGTATCTCAGCACTGTTTTGTTCCAAGTTTTTCGTAATTCCTCAAATAAAACTAATCAAAATATTTTTGCATTTATAAATGCAAAAAGCATGTACAACATATTCATATTATACGGAAGAGGATAATCGTTGTATATTTGTAGGGACAGCAGATGGTCCAACAGGGCCTTATAACACACCTAATAATAAACCTATTGCTATATGTCCAGGAGACGAAATACGAATTTGGTCATTGGGAGGAATTTACAATAACACAACTCATGGTTCGGCCCTGATTCAAATTGAACCTAATAATATTTTTGTTAGCGATTCGAATCCAGATGTTGATGGTCCATCTGGGAATTTTGGACCTGGAGATAAAACACGCCCAAATATACATTTAAATAGCACTACAGGAACAATTTTCTTTTGGGATCCAAATTCTACATGGAAAATGATTCAAGCTGGGAGTACTGGAGTTGGCCCTCAAGGTGCTACTGGACTCACTGGTCCACAGGGATCACAAGGCGTAACAGGCCTCACTGGTCCTCAAGGTCGAGACGGCGTAACAGGCCTCACTGGTCCTCAAGGTCGAGACGGTGTAACTGGCCTCACTGGACCTCAAGGTCGAGACGGTGTAACTGGCCTCACTGGACCTCAAGGTCGAGACGGTGTAACTGGCCTCACTGGACCTCAAGGTCGA
>Ga0075163_10000906_pt1 | contig 39605 bp, 25 predicted proteins | sample JI1023141ADNA_FD_71478 | JGI IMG/M metagenome (GOLD analysis project Ga0075163, IMG submission 71478) | Wastewater effluent complex algal communities from Wisconsin, to seasonally profile nutrient transformation and Carbon sequestration -... | ecosystem: Engineered > WWTP > Effluent > Algae...
GACAGTTGTTCAGAGCAACGTGAGCGGAGCGACCGCAGGTTTTGGATCGAGCATCAATCAGACGTTAACAGCTACGACCAGTTCAGCGGGTACAGCGACTTACACCATCACGCCAAGTGCAGGTGGGTGTACAGGCACTCCAATAGTAGTAGTGGTAACCGTTAATCCGACTCCTTTAATTACAAATACAGCTTTGCAGTTATTGACCACTGTTTGCAGTGGAGTTGCTCTCAATTTTGTTCCCGTCTCAACCACTGATCCTGGTACGACTTATTCATGGATAACTTCCACTAGTGGAAGTACGTTTATGGGAGTTACAGCCACAGGTTTTGGTGCAATTACAGACACGCCCGTAAATACAGGAAGCACAATTGGATTTGTTACTTATACGATTACACCACAAGTAAGTGGTTGTGCAGGAAGTTCAGTTAACTATGTGGTAACTGTGTTACCTGTTCCAACAGCAGATGGATTAGATGCAACCATCTGTAGTGGTCAAAATGCTATCATTAATATTAATTCTAATCCGACAAACGTAAGTGGAACAACATTCAGTTGGATTGCAGTACCTTCTGCCAATGTAATTGGTGCAATAAGTGGCAATGGATCTTTGATTAATCAGAATTTATCTTTGACTGATTTCAATACGGGTACAGTCACCTATCAGATAACACCAGCAGCCAATGGATGCAATGGACCTGTAAGAAATATTGTGGTAACTATTAATCCACTTCCAACGGTAAATGCTGGTGCTGATTACCAGGTGTGTGAACCAATAACAATACCATTGAGTGGTAATATTGGAGGTGCGGCTACATCTGGAACCTGGATTGTTGTAACCGGTTCGGGTAGCATATCTGCAAGTACAGTTGCAGGAAATATTGTAACTGCCACTTATACTGTAGCACCAGCGGATATTTCAACAACTGTAGTGTTTAGGTTGGAAACTAATGATCCTGATGTAGCTGGACCTTGTTCCCTGGCTTCGGATTTACTTAATGTACAGATTAATAGAAGACCGACTGTAAGCCTACCACCAGATTTTGTCGTTTGTGAACCTTCTAATTTATTATTGTCTCCAATTAGTTTAAGTGGTACGATAGGCGGTAGTGCATCCACTGGTTTGTGGAGTGTAGTTTCTGGATCAGGAACCCTCAGCGCATCTAATCTGGTAGGTACATTAGTAAGTTCACAATACACAATAAGTCCTTCTGATGTAGGAACAACTATAACACTGCGCCTAACGGCTAATGATCCGGATGGACCTACTGGTCCTTGTACTGAAGAGTTTAAGGAGATTAATATCACGATTAATCAGGCAGCTGTGGTTTCGGCCGGTCCTGATTTACAATTGTGCCGTGACATTCCTTCGATTCTGCTTCAAGGTGCACAGTCAGGTGCACCCACTACGGTAGCATGGAGTGGTGGACTCGGTTCATTCTCGAATCCAACCATATTACAGCCTGATTATTCTTTTAACAACCCTACTGAGGTAAATACTACTGTTTTACTAACGATAACAGCACTTGATCCTGATGGAGCCGGACCTTGTACAGCAGTTTCTGATCAAATGAATTTGAAGATTAATCCGCTTCCTATTGTGGTATTCACAGGTTTGCCACCAGGGGCTCCGGCCTCTCTTGCTGAAAATGGTCCTCCGATAACACTAACCGGAAACTTAGCAGGCGGTGCATTTACTATTACACCAAACACCTCTGTTATTGGTAGTACATTTATAAATGTTGTTGACAGAGCAGTATTTGATCCAAGTGCTGCAGATTTGGGTTCTAATTTTATCAGGTACACCTATACGGATGGAAATGGGTGTACAAATTTTGATGAGCAAGAAGCTTTCATCAACCCGGTAACGACTATTGATTTTGCTGTACAAGGCGCGCTATTGAATGTGAACGGTGAATTTGAACTCTGTGCAGACCTTGGATTGGTAAAGCTATTAGGCTTCCCTGTTCCAGCTGATGGATTTCCACCTGAAACCCAGTTTACATCAGAAGGACCTAATGCGGCTGATATGACAATTGTGAAGATTGGGCCAGATTATTTTATTGATACCGATGGACTTCCTTCGAATACATATAGGATACGATATACGTTTAAGAATCAATTTAATGCGATTACCTTTAGAGAGAGAACGGTCAACTTCTTTGCAAGCCCAGTATCATTGTTCTCATCTGCTAATAATTGTATTGTAAGCGATGTGGTGTTCACAGATAATTCAACAATAAATACTACACCATTTCCGGCAACAATTGCGGGCTGGGTATGGTCGGATCAGCAAGGTACTTTCAGTACAACTCAGGCAGCATCGAAGCGTTATACAACCTCTGGAACATACAATGTAACTCTTAAGGTAACAACGAGCCAGGGGTGCACGGATATGAGTTCTCCATTTGTATTACGAGTTGGGGATGTGCCCGAAGTTGACTTCAATTGGTCGGCTATTTGTAATAATGACAATACAAATTTCCTTGATAAGACTACGAAAGTGGTTGGAGCGGTTCCGCCTGGTATAAGTGTTATTACTGGTTACACATGGAATTTTGGAGATGGTGATATTCTAGCAGCCGGTGTAGGCACAATTCCACCAGGAACTCATGGCGGAAGAACCTTTGGTACCTATAAAGACCCGCAGCATAAGTACCAGGTTAATGGCACATACAGTGCTTCACTATTAGTGGATACAAATGATGGATGTTCAAATTCTAAAACCCAAAATGTGTTCATCCTCCCTTACAATACAGTGGCGCCTGTGGCAGGGGCTGAATATTCGGAAGCGTTTGAATCAAATGATGGCGGATGGATTGCTGAGGCTTTTAATGCCAGTGATACAAGTTGGATTTGGGGACCACCCTCGGGCACATCAATCAACACAACGATCGGAGGCTCTAGCGCATGGTGGACCGGAAAGAATGCAAATACTTATTATTCAAATGAGAACTCAGCTGTCAATGGACCTTGTTTCGATTTGACTCAATTGAAGCGCCCTATGGTTGCGCTGGATTATTTCTCAGATGCCGAAAAAAATCTGGATGGAGCTGTACTACAATACTCAATCAATGGCGGCTTAACGTGGAGAATAGTCGGTCCGCCTGAAGGTCAGTCTAATCGCGATGAAGGTATCAATTGGTTTAATGGGGTGGGTATATTATCAAATCCGGGATCTCAATCAATTGGTAACTACGGATGGACTGAAAAACAAGCAGTATGGAAGAATGCCCGGTTTAACCTTGATATGGTGCCAGTGGCTAACAGAACTCAGGTTCGATTAAGAATTGCGTTTAGCAGCAATGACGGCAATGATCCACAAAACACCTTTGATGGATATGCTTTCGACAACTTCTTTGTAGGTGAAAAAGCAAGAAACGTATTGGTTGAACATTTCACTACGTCCACGTTAAATGCAAGTGTAAGTGCGGATGCATATCTGAATGGATTATATCAGCAACAAATTACTGATCGTGGGACATCCGATTTCCAGGATATTCAGTACCACGTTAGTTTCTCAGGAACTGATCCGCTTAATAAAGATAATCCAACTGATCCGGCTGCACGCGCTCTTTATTTTGGAGCCTCACAACCACCGTATACAATTATGGATGGACTTCTTATTCCTGGTAAGTTTACGGGCGTAACTACTGAGTTGAATAAAGTGGAACTGGACCGAAGGGCTCTGGTAAATCCGACCTTTGATTTAACATTGAAAGACACAACATCATTAGACAACAAGAAGATTAGTGTAAAAATGGTCATTACTGCCCGTCAGGACTTTACCTCACCACTTATTATGAATGTTGCCCTGATTGAGAAAGATGTTAACGGATTTAAAAATGTGCTTCGTAAAAATCTGTTTGGTAGTGATGGCGAAACCATAAACTTAACCTGGGTGAAAGGTCAACAGGTGATCAAACTCAAGTTTGATGTGCCTATTGATGTGCCTATCAGCAACCCTAATCAGTTAATGCTGGTTGGGTATGTACAGGATAAGAACACAAAAGAAATCTATCAGTCAATTGCGATTGCTGGCCCTGTGAAGATTGGTGACCCTGTCGTTGGCATTGAAGATCAAACGCCATTACTTGCAAGCTTAAATAGTATCCAGATGTTCCCGAATCCGGCCAACAAAGAATTTACGTTTGGCTTACCTGCAGACGTGCATCCTGCCAGTCAATGGGCAATTATTGACCAGCGTGGTGTTACTGTATTGGAGGGCAATTTCGAGGATACAGTAAATGGAAGTAAGCCGATTAATATTTCTGAGCTGGCTAATGCCGTTTATTTTGTAGTAATAACCGGACCAGAAGGTGCTACTGTTCGCAAGAAGCTCGTGGTAATGAACAGAAATTAAGATTCCCTTAGGGATTTAATTGCCCGGGATAAAAATTGACTTACTTCTTCAGCCAGCGTCTGAATTGTATTTTCGTTCTGACCATTTTTCGATTCTTGTTCCAACAGAACAATCTTATCTTTTATTTGATGAATACCCATTAAAGTAATAGTGGGTTTAATTTTATGAACTACTCTCGATAATTGTTCCCAGTTCTTTTGATCTAATTGAACTTTAATATCCTCAACTGTTTTAGGCATGGATTCCAGGAAGGATGCAATAATTTCCTGAATGAACTCGGTATTGTTATTAGAAACTTTCTTTAGATAGCTAAGATCAATTACGGGTGTGTCGATAGTTTTATCAGTCTTTACTGAGGCACGTTGTTTTATAGTAAGTTTTTTTCCAAGGTATTTAGTTAACGCTTGAAAAAGATCTTCCTGAGTAAAAGGCTTAGTAATACAATCGTTCATACCGGCCGAAATGCAATTTTCAAAATCTTTTTGTGTTGCGTTCGCAGTTAATGCAATGATGGGCACCTTGCTTTTCTTTGGATCGCCCTGCCGGATTGCTTTGGTGGTTTCAAAGCCATCCATCACGGGCATTTGTATATCCATCAGTACCACATCGAAGTTGTTATTTCTGATTTTTTCCAGTGCCACCACTCCGTTTTCTGCTGTCTCGAAATGACAGCCCCACATTTTTAAAATGCTGCTTGCATATAATCGATTAATATCATTGTCTTCAACTAAAAGAACAGACGCACTTTTTAGTTGATTGTTATTTTTTGGTTTGTAAAGTTTAGTTTCATCAAAGAATTCAGTTTTGCCTAATTGGTAGGAGATAGTGAAGGAAAAGGTAGACCCTTCATTCTCCTTGCTCTTAACATTGATAGTGCCGTCTTGTAATTCAACCAATTGCTTTACAATTGTTAATCCCAATCCCGTTCCACCATATTTTCGGGTTACGCTGGCATCGGCCTGACTGAAACTTTCAAAGATAGTTTGAAGTTTATCGTTTGGTATTCCTATGCCAGTATCTGTGATATCGAATCGAAGTCGGTAAATTTTACCTTTTATTTTTTCAACCTTAATTGATACCCGAATATAGCCGGCATGCGTAAACTTAATGGCATTACTGATCAGGTTGATCAGAATCTGATTTAGTCTTACGGGGTCGCCAATAAATACTTTATTCGCCTCTTTGTCTAATGAGTATGAAAGTTCAATTCCCTTTTCTGACGCTTGAACGCCAAATGTATCTACCAGCGAGTGTAAAAGATCGTTTAGATTAAATCCGATTTTTTCAAATTGAAGTTTACCAGACTCAATAGAAGCCAGATCGAGAATATCATTGATGATCACTTTCAGGTTATCAGCAGCACTCTTAATGGCATTCAGATAAGTTTGGCGTTCCTCTTTGGTAGGGTTCTGATTCAACAGTGCGGCCATCCCCGAAATTCCATTTATTGGGGTTCGGATTTCGTGGCTTATGTTAGCTAAAAATTGCTCTTTCGCTTTTTGGGCACGCAGGAGTTCTTCTGCATCTTTTTTTCGTTGGCTTATATCCCGGCAATCCAGAATTAATCCATCAATTCCTTCCTTCTGTTTTAAATTTACAGAATTGAATTCAAGGTATTTATAGGTTTTATCTTTACAGATAAACTGAAATTCTATTGACTTATTAAATGCTCGTTTTGTGCTTTTTATGAACTCTCTTTTGAAAAAGGGGAGAAGATTTGGAGGCAGATAGTCAAAAAAGTCTTTACCTACCAGACTGCCAGCTTTATATCCAAGGGTTTCCTTAACGGAATGATTATGATATAGAATCAGTCCATCATAATCAACAATGAAGATAATATCAGACCCATCTTCTACAACGGATTTATAAAACAGTCCTTTTTTTACATACGCAGATAATGACTTCATTTTAAATTCCTTTTGATTCCATTTCTTTCAGATACCGATAGATAGATGACTTCCCGATATCCAGTTTTTTGGCTACCTCCAACACATTATTCTCGTACTTGGTTAGGTAGCTCCGGATAATCCGGTAGGTATATTCCTGCAAAGTCATTTCTTTACTGATAATGGAATCTTCTCTGATCGGAGTGGTGAACGTAATATCCTTCGCCTGAATTTCATTGTCGCTTGACATAACCGCAGCAAGTTCTATCACCGACTTAAGTTCTCTCACATTGCCGGGAAATGAATATTGAAGAAGTTTTTCCTGGGCATCGGCACTGATTTTTAATTTCTTCAGATCATTCTCTTTTGCAAAATGATCGGCAAAGTGCTTAGCCAAAAGTAAAATATCCTTTCCCCTTTCCCGTAAGGGAGGAAGATGAATAGGTAAGCCAAGCAGGCGATAATACAAATCTTCACGAAAACGCCCGGCTCTCACTTCTTCTTGTAAGTTGCGATGGGTGGCAACAATCACGCGAACATCCAGTTTAATTACTTGATTTCCGCCAATTCTACTTAATTCCTTTTCCTGTAAAACCCGAAGTAATTTAGATTGCAGGCTTAGATCCATTTCCCCAATCTCGTCAAGAAAAATTGTGCCGCCTTCCGCTTCTTCAAACTTACCAATCCTGCGAGTGGCAGCTCCGGTAAAGGATCCTTTTTCATGTCCAAAAAGTTCGCTTTCAATCAGATCTTTCGGAATGGCCGCAACATTGACGGCCACGAGGGACTTGTTTTTTCTTTTTGAATTATAATGGATTGCTTTTGCAATCAATTCTTTTCCGGTTCCTGTTTCGCCTGTAATGGAAACAGTAATTTGAGTTTTCACAGCCTTCTCAATCAGATCATAGATTTTCTTGATGGCATCGCTAGATCCTATGATACTCTTTTCAAATTCGTATTTAGTTGTTATCTCATGTTTAAGCCGATCTATTTCGCGAATCAGAGAAGTTTTATTTAGAGCATTTTTTATAGAATTGAGGATGCGATCTTTAGCTTCCTCATCCTTGCTGATGTAATCAAAGGCACCACCTTTTAAAAGGCCCACAGCTGTTCCAATTTTTTCCTGAGCCGAAACTATGATCACACTAATCGTAGGATCAAATTCCCGGATTGATTTCAAAACTTTCTCACCCTCCATATCAGGTAAGGAATAATCGAGGGTTATGATGTCTGGCTTTTTATGAAGTTGATCGATGCACGCTTTGCCGGTAGAAAAGAATTCAGGCTCATAATCAGGGTTCAGGCTTAGTACATATTTTAAAAATTTGGAATAGGCAGGATCGTCCTCCACAACAAATATTCGTACTTGATCTTTTTCGTACATCCCTTAGAACTTTGTTAATACTTGGTAAGATAAAAGTTAAAATTCAGTTAAAATATTTGAAATTTACGTTAATTCCGTTGAGATAAGTTAGAGCCCTGTTTATTTTAAGAAAATTATCTATGATTCCAGAATTCGATACTCTTACTCAGGCCGAAATAGAGTTAATGCATAAGGCACCTATGCTGGTGTGTATTTTAATTGCCGGAGCGGATGACCATATTGACAATAAGGAGATCAGGAAGGCTATAACTCTTACGGAGAAGAAGCAGAAAAGAGCAAAATCTCACCTGTTGGATTTCTATAAGGAAGTGGGGGAAGACTTTGAAGACAAGCTCAAAATCGTCATCCAGAGTTTTCCGGTAGAAGTGGAAAAGAGAACTCCTGTCGTGATTAAATCACTTGAACAGATTGACACAGTACTTAAAAAAGTTGATCGGAATTTTGCAATTGAATTCTATAAAAGTCTGAAAGAGATTGCCTCAGAAATTGCCAAATCATCGGGCGGGGTACTCGGCCTCAAAGCGGTGGGGGATGAAGAAGCGAAACTCGTGTCACTATCCATGGTGCGGGATCCGGCAACTTATTAATCGCATTATGTCTTCAAGGGAAAGCAGATTCTTTGGCAGTTCGGTAGTGCCATTCCGATTGGTGTTTATCATGTGGCTGACCTTTAGTATCGAGTTTTTTTATGGAATTGATCTGGGCTTTTTGGGTATCAAGCCCCGTACTTTCTCTGGTCTGATAGGTGTGTTCACGGCACCGATGATTCATGGCAACTACATGCATTTACTCTCCAATACTTTTCCATTGCTTTTCCTGGGGTCAATACTCTACTTCTTTTATGAGCGAATCGGAGGGATAGTTTTTTTTCGATGCTACTTTATAACAAATATTCTGGTTTGGATTTTTAGCCCAAGACTATCCTATCATATTGGTGCCAGCGGGTTGATTTACGGACTGGCTGGATTTCTAATCTGCTATGGCCTGCTTAAGCAGGATTTTGTTTCGCTGATAGTTTCGGCTTTTGTGCTCTTCGTTTACGGGGGTGTTTTTTTAGCAGGAGTGCTGCCAACCGATCCTCGTATTTCCTGGGAATCGCATTTAGCAGGTGCTTTGGTTGGCGTGGTTACAGCCTTTAACTTGGCGCAAAAAAGAAGGTAATGGATGCCGGAGCAAAGAAAATTTTAGATCGGATTAAAGCTGGAAAGTATGACCCGGTATATGTATTGCAAGGTGAAGAGACATACTATATTGACTTGATTTCCAATTATATAGAAACTAATTCCTTAAGCGATTCTGAAAAAGGATTTAACCAGGTTGTTGTATACGGAAAGGATGTTTCGGTGGCCACTTTGCTTACCCATGCAAAGCGTTACCCCATGATGGCCGAAAGGCAAGTGGTTATAGTAAAAGAAGCGCAGGAGATACTAGACCTGCAAAAAGAAACAGGCGCCAAACTGCTTTTGGATTACGTTAGCCGACCCCTTTCTTCCACGGTTCTTGTACTTTGTCATAAACACAAGACCTTTGATAAGAGACGTGAATTAGGAAAAAAGATAGATCAACTTACCGTCTCGGCCACATTTAAAAAGCCCTATGATAATCAACTAAGCGAATTCATTCTGGAATACACAAAAGAAAAGGGTTTTAAGATTGAAGACAATGCCGTGCGTGTTCTGGCTGAATACGTTGGAAATGATTTAAATCGGTTGGCCAATGAAATAGGTAAGGTTTTAATCGGGGTTTCAACTAACGAACTCATCACAGCCGAGAAAGTGATGACCCAGGTGGGCATCAGCAAAGAGTATAATATTTTTGAGCTGCAAAAGGCGCTAATCAGGAAGGATTTACTTCAAGTGTCTAAAATTGTTAACTACTTTGATAGCAATACCCGTAAGAATCCGGTAATTCCTTTGGTCGCTTTTCTATATTCATTTTTCAGTAAGTTATTGGTTGCTCATTCATCTACTGATCGAAGTGAAAGAGGATTGGTTAGTGCACTAAAAATCAGCCCGTTTGCTGTTAAAGATTATAGTGCTGCTTTGCAGTATTATCCACTCAGTAAAGTGATTGATGGAATCACTCTCCTGAAGCAAGCTGATCTGAAATTAAAAGGTGTTGATTCAGGCAGTGATAGTGAAGGACAAATATTAAAGGAATTGGTTTTCCGTCTGATGATGTAGGTGAATCTACTACTTTCAATTATTGTTTTATCGGAGCAATTCTTGGAGGCCTTCATCATTCTAATGTTATTATAATGAAGTTCTCAGAGAGAATTAGTAGCTTTGAGTCCATGCAATCCATTTTTTTGACTTATGCATGGATGTATTTTTTAAACTTAAGTCTGCAATATTTTTTGACTTTGTCAGTTTTACGAAAAAATCTTTGATGAAGAGGACCCTCGTTTTCCTGTGTGCCTGGTTGGTTTCGTTTTTTTCCTATTCTCAAGATCTCCTTTCTCAGCAAAAGGCAGAGCGTCTTTTTAGTACAGGCATAGACCTTATTGATCACAACCAGTATGGTGCTGCCCGCGAGGTATTTTCTGAATATCTAAGCACTTCATCAGTTTCTGATGCGAGACGTGCCGAAGCTGCCTATTACAAAGCGTTTTGTGCCTTAAATCTTTATCATACCGATTCGGAGAAACAGATTGAAGATTTTATAAAGGATAATCCTACTCATCCCAAGGCGATTACCGCCAACTACGATCTGGGTAATTTTTATTATGCTGAGAAGAATTTTAAGAAGGCCTCCCTTTTCTATACTAAAGTTGACTTTTCAGGCTTAAGTCAAGAGCAACAACGCATTGGTCGTTTTCGGTGGGGGTATAGTTTATTCAATCAAAAGTTTTTGAAGGAGTCCCTTGAACAATTCAATTATAATAAGACAATCGGTGGTGAGTACGGACCGGCCTCCAGTTACTATGCCGGATTTATCGAGTACAGCCAGGGAGATTATACCAATGCACTGATTGACTTAAAGAGGGCAGAGCAAAATGAAGCTTACTCCAAAATTGTTCCTTACCTGATTGCCAATGTTTACTATCGTCAAAAAAATTATGACGAGTTAATATCCTATGCTGCAAAGGTAAGCGCTGCAGAAGGCGTTAGTAACAAAGAGGAAATTGCGCTTTTATCCGCGGAAGCGTATTACAAAAAGAATGATTTTAAAAATGCCCTTGTTGGATATAAACAATATCTTGAGGGAAGGGAAGAAAAGGCAGACAAGGGTGTTATGCTTCGGGCTGGCTATGTTGCCTATACATTGGGTGAAGATGCCGCTGCGATTAAATATCTCAAAGGTTCCTTTGCAGATTCAGATTCAGTCGGTTTTTACTCTGCTTATTATCTTGGCTCATTATACCTTAAGCAAAATCAAAAGCCCATGGCCCAAACAGCCTTTGATATTGCCCGTAAATATAAACCGGATCAAAAGTTAGTAGAGGAGAGTACCTATCAGTTTGCAAAGGTTTCCTATGATCTCGGCCGGCCCGATCAGGCCATTGCTGAATTCGAGAAAATGCTGGTAACATTTCCTAAAAGTACCCATGCCGATGAAATAAAAGAACTGTTATCCCAGGCTTATGTTAATGCGACAAACTATAACAAAGCTATTGAGTACATCGAAGCCATGCCAAAACGAAGTCCCGCGGTTGACCGGGCCTTTCAAAAGGCAACCATGTTAAAAGGCATTGAGCTTTTTAACAAGGAAGATTACCCGGCAGCAGTTCAGTATTTTGAGAAATCACTCAAGTATCCGATAGACCCGGATTACGTGGCTGAGGCTAGTTTCTGGTGTGGCGAAGCCTATTCGATTGGAAAGAAGTATGAGCAAGCCGCTGAACAGTATCAGCGAATAATTGGTATAAGTGGATATAGTAATCAGGATATTCTATTAAAGGCACGTTATGGGTTAGGATATGCTTACTATAATCTTCAGCAATATGATCGGGCATTGTTCAATTTTAAAGAGTTTGTTAATAAGGCCCCACGTACACAAAGTAATCTTTCCGATGGAATGTTACGTCTAGCGGATTGCTATTATGTATCGAAGTCTTATCCCGAAGCACTTATCAATTATCGCAAAGTAGTTCAGTATCGGTCAGTGGATGAGGATTATGCCCATCTTCAATCAGGTGCCATTCTCGGTATTATGCGGAAATATGAAGAAGCAGGGGCAGAGCTGGATCTTATAATTAAAAACTATCCCCAATCAAGAATTTTAGATGAGGCGTTATTTCAACGCGCACAATTGGATTTTGAACAAGGTAACTATGCATCAGCTGTCACAGGATACTCAACCCTCATTCAAACCAAGGCAGCTTCCCGTTTTGTTCCTTATGCATACACCCGAAGGGCAGCATCCTATTTCAATTTGAAGGAGTATAATAAAACAGCACAGGACTACATTACAGTTTTAGAAAACTACGGTAGTCATCCTGCCAGTAATGATGTGCTCATTCCTTTGCAGGAAGCATTAAACTTATCAGGTAGGTCGTCTGACTTTGACAAATACCTAGCCGAGTTTAAAACAGCGCATCCGGATGCTAAAGGAATCGAGTCTGTGGAATTTGAGTCCTCAAAGAACCTGTATTTCAATCAGGATTATCAGAAGGCAATAACCGCACTTACAAGGTATACAAACTCTTATCCTGAAAGTCCTCGGCTATCAGAAGCAAAGTATTACCAGGCTGAGTCGTATTATCGATTGAAGGATTGGAATAAGGCCTTATCGATTTACGCTGAACTTGCGCAGGATAAAACCTTCTTGTTTGCCAGCAAGGTAATTGGGCGGTTAGCCGAACTGGAGTTTAAACAAGGTCATTATGAAAAAGCCGTTCCCTATTTTCAGCAATTGGCACGATTAGCGTCAAACAAAAAAGAGCAATACACTGCGTGGTCTGGATTACTGGATTCTTACTATTTATTGGCACAATATGATTCAGCCGATGTATATGCCAGGGTCATTTTGGAGAAAGGTAATATAAATGCAGGTGCGCAAAATAAGGCATCCTTGTTTTTAGGAAAATCGGCAATGGCCAGGGGTGATTATGTGGTTGCGCAGGATGAATTTCTCAATACCCTGAACTCAGCACAGGATGAATACGGAGCGGAAGCAAAATATTTACTGGGTGAAATTCAATATCTGACAAAAGAAAATAAGCAATGCTACGAAACGCTGGTAAGTCTCAATAGTGATTTCGCTGCGTATCCAGAGTGGGTAGGTAAGTCCTTCCTTCTATTGGCAGATAATTATTTGGCCATGGGGGATAGCTTCCAGGCTAAAGGAACATTAAAGTCGCTGGAAACTTTCCCGCTCGAAAACATAAAAGCATTGGCAAGGGAGAAATTGAAAAAGATTGAAGGCGAGGAGTTGAAAAAGGCCAATCAGGTTAAGGCCGATACGTTAGATAATTAAAGAGATGACCTTGAAAAAGAAAACAGTATATAAATCCAGCTCATTTATAAGGCACTTATTTGTCATGTGCTTAGGTGTGCTTGGCACAACTAGTTTGCTGGCCCAGGAAAAGTGGGGCGAAGGGGAGATTGAAAAAGTGGAGATAGAGATTGTTAAGGAACGGCAAATAATTCTTCCTAAGGCTAACCGTAATTTTGAAAAAGTGCCGCCCCGCCCCGTGGAGCCAATTAAGCCTGAAATTACCTATGACTTCAGGAATATTTCATTTTCAACACCTGATTTTAATCCTGCAATTCGTCCGTTACGACTTAAGCAAGAAGAAATTTCCAAGATCTACGGAAACTACATCAGTGCCGGTGTAGGAAATTATTCTTCCCCTTTTCTGGATGCCTATGTAACCACCAAACGTGATAAGGCGAAGTTTTACGGAGTAAAGTTGTTTCACCAGAGTTTTGGTCAGGGGCCGGTTGATAAAAAGAATTCAGCTAGCGGAAATACAGAACTGAGACTTTTCGGTAAATCCTTTGGCCGTCAAGTCAGTTTAGGTGGTTTTATGAATTATGAAATTATTGGTACTCATTTTTATGGATACACGCCAGGTACTGATATAAACAGAGACTTAATCAAACAGAACTATTCTATTTTCAGCCTTGGAGGTGATATTGCGAACTCGACCTCCTCCGACTTCAACTACAAACTAAATGGCTCTTTCAGTTATCTGGATGACCATTTTAAGGCGCAGGAGAGTGAAGTCAATCTGGGATTCAAGAGCGATTACGAAATTTCTAAAACAGGTAAGATATTGATTGGATCTGATTATTACCTGATCTCCCGTAAGGATGAACTCATTGAAGCCAAACCTCGTCATATTTTTAAAGTGAATGGTGGGTACCAGTTTTTTCCAATAGATGATTTGTCGCTAACAATTGGAGCCAATGTGGTTTTAGAGAATGACACGATCGGAAAAGATAAATCAGTACATGTTTATCCCGATTTCAGAGCCTCCTATCCACTAAGCCAGTCGGTAGAAGTATATGCTGGTCTGATAGGAGATATCGACAAAATTTCGCTTCATACAATAGCTCATGAAAATGCCTGGGTAAATGCCAACATCGGCATCTTCAATACTAATCGTTCACTTGAATTATTAGGGGGTTTAAAAGGAAAGTTGGGCAGTAAAGTATCTTTTGGAACTGGTCTTTCAGTCGCCAATCTTAAAGACTTCTATTACTATCTGAATGATTCAACAAACCGATCTAAATTTATTACGGTCTTTGATGAGGGTAATACGAAGAGAACGAACCTGTTTGCAGAACTCGGTTTTTCGCATGCCCAATCTGCCAGAATGGTATTGAGAGGGGACTTATATGGGTATTTAACGGACCAGGTTGCAGAGGCCTGGCACAGACCTAAGTATCGAGTTAGTTTTAATTCCTCATACAATTTGTATTCGAAATTTCTTTTTAATGTTGATTTTATCGTACAGGGTGGTGCTAAGGCTTTTGATGTGGATAATAAAACAACCGTAGTGTTAGATCCGGCCGTAGATTTAAATGTAAAGGCCAATTACTTCTTATCGAAACAGTTTTCAGTATTTCTGAAGGGAAACAACCTTCTATCGAATGAATACCAACTTTACCTGAATTATCCGGTAAGAGGTATTCAGGTGATGGGTGGAATTACCTGGGTTTTTTGAAAATAGCTTAATTTGTCGAAATTACGTTAATTTTGTGTTACTACCCTGATAAAAACCAAACCACATGGCAAAGAGAAAAGACAAAGGCGACCAGGCAAATGAAAATCTTAACGATGGAAACAGCGGAGAAGATAGCTTCGGCCTACCCGATATCGAATATAAACCTCTGGATAATCCGGAGCAAAACGCACCTCAGTCTGAGGAGCAATCGTATAAACCACAAGAGCCAGTAAGGGAGTCGTACTCATATAAACCTGAAGAGGAACCGAAGTCAAATGCTCCGGTTGTGATTGCAATTATCATCGGGCTAGTACTTGTAGTAGCTGGTTTTTTGATTTATCAATATGTGTATAAACCTCAGGCATTAGAAAAAGAAAGGAAGGAGCTGGCAGCTAAAGCAGCTGAAAAACAAAGACGCGAAGCAGCTGCTCGTCTTGCTAAGGAAAAAGAAGCGGAAGAGCAAAGAAAGAGAGATGAGGCCGCAGCCGTTGCTGCTAAGCCAGCGATTGGCACAATCGAGACACTAAGTGGCGGCACCGGTCGTTATTATGTGGTAATTGCCAGTGCTGTGGATGGAGACCTGATCATGGATTATGCAAAAAAGCTAAGTGCCAAGGGAACGGGAACTAAAATCATTCCACCTTATGGAAAATGGAAGTTTTATCGTCTTACTATTGGTGACTATGATTCATTTGCAGCTGCTCAAACAAGTGCAGATTCGGCTAAACCTGAGTTCGGTCAGGGAGCTTGGGTGAAAAAGTACTGATCCGTTGGATTTTGGTTCTATTTTTTAGTGGTGAATAGTTAATATTTTTTAATCTTATGATGATTGCCCAAATTGTTACAGGAGCAGTAGAGTCCGCAAAGCCCGATCAGGCCATATCCTTTTGGAGTCTGGTTATGGCCGGTGGTCCTTTAATGATCCCTTTATTGATCTGTTCTATTATTGCCATATACATTTTTGTTGAGCGCTTGCTTACTATAAATCGCGCGAATGTGAGTTCTGATTCCTTTATGGGAAAAATTAAGGAATTGGTGGTAAGAGGTGATATTAATGGAGCTAAAATTTTGTGTGCTCAATATGACACCCCAATAGCTCGTATGATAGAAAAAGGTGTTGCAAGAATTGGAAGCCCATTGAAGAATATTGAAGCCTCTATCGAGAATGTTGGAAAGATTGAGGTGTTTCGTTTGGAGAAGAATTTATCGGTGTTAGCAACCATAGCAGGGGCCGCCCCGATGATTGGGTTTTTAGGTACCGTAATAGGGATGGTTAGTGCTTTCATTGCTATCGCTCAGGAAGAGGGATCAGTGAGTCCGAAATTGTTAGCAGATGGAATCTACACAGCTATGGTTACAACCGTTGCGGGATTGATAGTTGGTATTATTGCCTATCTGGGTTACAACTATTTGGTTACCCGGGTTTCCAAAGTGGTACACAAGATGGAGTATTCTTCTATCGAGTTTATTGATTTGCTTCAAGAACCCCGGTAACTATGAATCTGCAGGCAAGAAATAAAGTAGATGCGGCCTTTAGCATGGCCTCGATGACGGATCTGATTTTCCTTTTGCTCATTTTTTTTATGCTCACATCTTCCTTTGTCACGCCCTCTGGGTTGCCGGTTAATCTGCCAACGAGCGCAGCCAGCACGATTGAAGTACAAAAGGTTTCAGTTACCGTTACCAAAGATCTTCAATTTTTTGTAAACGATAAACGCGTAACAAAATCTACTTTGGAAGGTGAACTCAAAAGTAAATTGGCCGGACCAAAAGGAGTAGTAGTACTACATATTGATGAAAGTGTACCTACCCGCGAAATGGTTTTTGTTGCTGGTATTGCCACCAAGTTAGAGGCCCGGGTTTCAATTGCTACTAAACCGAAGTAACATGAGCGAACAACGGGATCGGAAGAATAAGCAGATAGCCTGGATTACCTCAGTAGGTATCCACGGACTCTTGTTGGTTGCATTTATGCTTATGATGGCCTGGCGTGCACCTAATCCTCCGTTGCCTGAATATGGAATTGAGCTAAACTTCGGCATGGATGAGCAGGGCGGAGGCGAAATCCAACCCGAGACTTCTCCTGGGGAACAAGAAGAAGCCAATGATCAGGCTGAAGCGGAACAAACTGAAACAGCTCAACCTGAAGAACAAGTGAAGGAAGAAGTGGTTCCTGATAAAACGGAAGAGCCGATAGTATCCAAGGTAGAAAGTCCGGTGGTTGTAAAGGAGGAAAAGAAAGAGCCTGCAAAAGAAGTGGTGAAAGAAAAGGTAGTCGAAGCAAAACCAAAAGTGACACCGACTGAAGAAGTAAAAAAAATTGAGAAGAAAGAAACTTTGCTAACCGAGCAGAAAGGTACAGACGCAAAAAAAGGTGACCCCACCACGAGCCAGGGTGATGATGGCAAGCAAGGCGATAAAGGTAATCCAGAGGGTAAGTTAGATGCAAAAGCTTTATACGGTCAACAAGGTGGTGGCGGTGGTGGTGAAGGTTTCGGACTTTCTATGTCGGGCTGGGCATGGGCGGACCAACCTCAGATTCCTAATCTTCCTGATAATGAAGATGGGCGAATAGAATTTGAAATTGAATGTGATTCAGAAGGGGAAATTATTGGTATCACAACTATTCAAAGGGGCCTAAGTGCAAAGGCGGAGCAGTTACTAAAAGAAGAAATCAGGAAGAACTCATTGATGAAAACTTCCCCAGGCAAGGCACCTGAAAGTTCTAAAGGGAGAGTAGTTTTTATTCTGAAGACCAAATAGATCACTCTACGATAATCAGGTAATAATTCTTCTTGCCCTTCTGCGCAAGCAGGTACTTATTTTGAAGCAATTCAAAAGCAGGCTTCTGGTTGGCATCCGCAACTTTAATTTTATTGATGCTTACGCCACCTCCTTGAATCATCTTTCTGGCTTCTCCTTTGGATGGGAAAATCGTTGCCTTCGTTACTTCAGATAATAAGTCAGTAACGGTGCTACTGTCATCGAAAGAAGAACGACTAATCGTTACCTGGGGCACACCCTCAAAAACCGCAAGCAATGTATCTTCATCCAGACTTTGGAGGTCCTCGGTAACTGAATTACCAAACAGGATAGACGAAGCCTTAATTGCGGCTTCATAATCTGCCTGCGAGTGAACGCGTACCGTTATGTCCTTGGCCAACTCCATTTGAAGCTTGCGCAGGTGTGGAGCCTGCGTATGTTCGTCAATTAGTGAATCAATTTCTTCACGGTTGAGTTGTGTAAATATTTTGATAAAATTGGAGGCATCCTCATCAGAGGTATTTAGCCAATACTGATAGAACTTATAAGGCGAGGTTTTTTTGGGGTCGAGCCAAACATTCCCACCTTCCGTTTTACCGAATTTAGTGCCATCTGCCTTTTTGATCAGTTGTGTGGTAAGCGCATACGCTTCACCATCATCCTTTCTGCGGATAAGTTCAGTTCCAGTTACAATATTGCCCCATTGATCGGAGCCACCCATTTGAAGCTTGCAATTCTTGTTTTTATAGAGCCAATAGAAATCATACCCTTGAACCAGTTGGTAGGTGAACTCCGTGAACGATAGACCTGTTTCCAGTCGTTTTTGAACGGAGTCTTTAGCCATCATATAATTGATGGTAATATGTTTTCCCACCTCGCGGATGAAATCAAGAAAGGTAAAGCTCTTGAACCAATCGTAATTATTGACCATCTCTGCCGCGTTGGAAGTACCAGCAGAGAAATCCAAAAACTTTTCCAACTGCTTTTTCACACACGATTCATTGTAGCGGAGAGCTTCCTCTGAAAGCAAATTGCGTTCGGCTGATTTGCCCGAAGGATCACCCACCATACCCGTGGCGCCACCCACCAAGGCATAAGGCTTATGGCCGCATTGCTGAAATTGCAGGAGCGTCATGATCTGAACCAGGTGACCGATATGCAGAGAATCGGCTGTCGGATCAAAACCGATATATCCGGCTGTCATTCCCTTCTTCAATTGCTCTTCAGTTCCGGGCATGATGTCGTGCAACATTCCCCGCCAGCGTAGCTCTTCAACAAAATTTGTGTTCATCATTAAAAATAAGACCCCAAAGATAAGGCTACTGATCTAACCAAACAGATGAAATTCAATTAATCTCAAGTTGAACTATGAGTAGTATAACTATTTGTATTTCAGTACCATTATAGATATCTGGCAAAAGTAAATTGTTTGTTGATAAGTTCATTGCTATTCTTTCTTTAAAACTTGTATCATTGAGTCAAAGAAATTGATAGATCAATGCAACAACCTGATTCCTTAAACCTGGTAGCTGAGTTTCACAAAACCTTTAAGCACCCTATTTTGCCAAAGCCGGCAATTCCTGATGAAAACCGATGCAAACTTAGAGTTGCTTTATTAGCCGAAGAACTTAAGGAAATGGAGGTAGCAATCCTGGAGAAAGACCTGGTAGGTATCGCGGATGCCCTTTGCGATCTTCAATATGTTCTATCAGGGGCTATTCTTGAATTTGGTCTGGGCGAGAAATTCAATTCTTTATTTGAAGAAGTGCAGAGATCCAATATGAGTAAGGCATGTAATTCGGAAGAGGAGGCAAATCAAACAGTTCAGTTCTATAAGGAGAAAGATGGAACGGAATGCTACTACAAGAAGGAGGGGAATAAATGGTTGGTTTATCGCAAGTCAGACAATAAGACCATAAAATCTGTCAATTATTCTCCAGCCGATTTAGACAAGGTATTGGGCATTTAGTTTTAGACGTAAAACTCCAATTGAAAGACCGTGTCCTGACCTCGTAATGGAACCGGATGGATCGCTAAAATAGGTAATTCGTTATAGGCCTTTATAAATTCAGAGCGGCTGATTCTGAGCTTGCTTACCCCAGGTCTTACTTTATGATATTGCATCCTTCCAGAGCGATTTGACGTTGCCGAGTACATATAATCGTACCGTATAGGAATAGGAGAGGGGATGTATTTCATAAAAGAGCTTACGCATAAGCGTTTCTAAATTCAGTATGCAGCATGCTATTTTGCACCATATTGTATTGTGCAAGCAACGAATAGGCCCACGCAGGCACATAATTGAATCTTCTTTCGTACTCATCAATTTTATCGCATAACTCCCTGACATAGAATCGAATCTGATCAAGATTTCGACAATCACTTGGCCTCTCAAAATTTCTGTTAGTGAAATTCTTCAGCTCAATCTCCAGTTTTCTCTTTTCGAAGTCGCTCATGGTATTGTGTATTATTACACAATGATAGTAATATTTAATAACTTAAAGCAAGTGATATTGTGAAATATTGCACAATATTTAAAAACCTCATTTTTAGGGTTTTTGGGGGTATTTAGCAACTTTATAAAGCGCTAAAAGCTTACTTAGATCGTTATCACTGCGACAAAAATCTTAAAGTATAAGTGGTTATAGGTAGTTGATTTGTTATTTATTCAATTATTGGGCGGCTTGTATATCGGTAGGTTTTAGTCTTAATGTATTACCTTTAGACCTTAAAATTTTTTCTATTCTATGGACATTCAACAGTCAAAAGCATTTGTCGAAGCTTTTCACAACATAATGCTTATAGGGGCTATCATTATGGTCGCCCTTGCAGTTATTATTTTTCTAATTTATCACCTCAAGGTTTCTCTTATCAAGAGCTTAAAGGACAGACATGACTTTGTAAATACCTCTGAAATAAAATGGTATAAATTAGCCTTTATTGCCTTAGGGATTGCGGCTGCTATGGCCATTAATCTCTACGGAAAAGATGAGATTGGAGGCCCCGGGGTTTCGTTCTTTGTACGCTTGTTCTTTTCTGTTGCAGGAGCAACACTAGTTATTTATATCGCCAAACTGGTATTGGATTTCTATTATCCGACCAGACTTAACACGAAGCTTAGAAGGCTTAGGTACACCCCACGCACCTCAAGTACTGGCGGAACTATGAAATTGCTTAGTGAGGATGAGGAAGATGTGCACCTGAATGAGGGTATGCAGGCGGAGGAGAATGTTTTCTCTATTGATTATGATGTTTGGGTTGATGAAAAGACCAATGAGATAAAAATTGAAAAATATCAAGGTCACCTGATCTCATTACAATGCCACAATTGTGGCTTTTACACAATGAGAGTTCAACGGGAGGAGATTATTGAAACCAATGAGGATGGTAGTCCGAAGGAATTGCTGAAGCATTATCAGTGTGAATATTGTAAAAACGTGCGGGCAACACAATTTAATGTTAGCCGTAAAGAAACAGAAGATTATAAGCACGTTAAACCTAAGTTCAGAAAGAGCACTAAAAATATCGAATTAGTTAAAATTGATATTCATTCCAATGTAGGGGCAAAGAAAACCTTCGAGTTTCAATCTATAGAAGAGGCCCGGAAGTTCCTGGATGAGTTTGATTTTAACAAAGTTGCCTAAAACCGGCATCCCATTTGTACAATCATTCGTTGAAACAAGAAAATTAAGTACTCATGATGAAAAGAAATGTGATTGGAGTGGTGTTGGTAATTTTGATTGGTACAACTTTTGGATTTGCACAGGATACCCTCGAATTGAAACCCAAACCCGTGTTTGGTAAAGAAGCCCGGGTTATCTCCTATATCCTCGATAATAATCATTATCGTAAAATCAGATTAAATGATTCCTTGTCAGCGGCTATTTTGGATCATTATATCAAGGAGTTGGATAATAGTAAAACGTACTTTTTAGCGTCTGACGTTAAGTCCTTCGAAAAATTCAAGTATGCAATTGATGACCTGACGCGCAACGAGAACGTAAACCCGGCTTTTGAAATCTATCAGGTATTTGCCAAACGTTATAAGGAGCGGATGGATTATGTGATGAAGACCCTGATTCAACAGAATTTTGATTACTCGGTTGATGAGTATTATGAAACTGATCGGGATAAAGAAAATTGGGCAAACTCAAAAGAAGAGTTGAATGATTTGTGGAGAAAGATCATCAAAAGTCAGGCGCTCAGTTTGAAGTTAGCAGGTAAAAAGCCAGAAGAGATCACGGAAGCACTTAAAACACGCTACCAGCGATTCAGTAAGTCATTTACACAGTTTAATGCTGAGGATGTATTTACGATTTATATGAATTCCATTACGGAATCGTATGATCCCCACACCAACTATCTCTCACCAAAGCAATCTGATTTATTTAAGCAGCAGATGAGCCTTTCCTTGGAAGGAATCGGAGCCCAATTGCAAGCTGAAAACGACTACACAAAGATTGTAAAAATCTTACCGGGCGGGGATGCACAAAAATCCGGAAAAGTAAACGTGAATGACCTAATCATTGGTGTAGCGCAAGGCAAAGAGGGTGAGATGGTAGATGTAGTGGGTTGGAGATTGGATGATGTTGTTAAATTGATCAAGGGCCCTAAAGGGACTACGGTTCGCCTGCTTATTCTGCCAGCCAAAACGGGAGTCAACGGTCCATCGCAAGAAGTAGTATTGGTGCGCGATAAAATTAAATTAGAGGATCAGGCTGCCAAAAAGGAAGTTATTAATTATCAGCTTCAAGGCCGGGCTGTTAAGTTGGGAGTTATTTCATTGCCAAGTTTCTACATGGACTATGATGCTTACCAAAAAGGAGATCCCAACTATAAGAGTACCACCCGCGATGTAAAGCGACTTATCGGGGAATTGAAAGCAGAGGGTGTTGAAGGAATTGTGATGGACTTAAGAAATAATGGGGGTGGTTCATTGCCTGAGGCTGTAGATCTTACAGGTCTTTTTATTAAGGATGGTCCTGTCGTTCAGGTAAAGAATTCATCAAGTAAAGTGGAAGTATTACCCGATGATGACAAAGAAATATTTTATACCGGTCCGCTGGTTGTACTAACGAACCGCTTCAGCGCTTCGGCATCAGAAATCTTTGCCGGTGCCATTCAGGACTACCAGCGAGGAGTGGTTGCAGGCGAGTCAACTTTTGGAAAAGGAACTGTGCAAACTGTTCTAGATTTGAATCGGTTTATTAATGAGAAGGAGCCTGTTGGAGAATTAAAATTAACTTTTCAGAAGTTTTACCGGGTAACCGGAAGCAGTACACAACACAAAGGCGTACTTCCTGATGTATATTTTCCTTCAGCATTTGATCCAGAACAGTATGGAGAGAGTGCTAGCCCCAGTGCATTACCCTGGGATGTAATTAAGCCAGCCAACTTTCAAAAAGTTACTGATGTCAATGATAAAGTTATTACCAGCCTGAACAAGTCTTATCTGGAAAGGACAAAGTTCGATGTGAGTCTTAAGAAATACATGGTTGAGACCGAAGACCTTAAGAAAAACTTGTCCCAAACTAAAATATCCCTCAATGAAGCAAAGCGCAAAGCGGAAATAGCCGAGGACGAGAAGAAGAAAGCAGACGAGAAACTGGATACCAAGATTACTTCCAAAGAGGGTTTACCAGCAGATGACCTGCAGAACCTGAAAGATGAATATCTCCGCGAGGGCCTATTGATATTAGGGGATCTGGTGACTAAGCGGTTTGGTTAACCTTACTTGCTAACTTTGATCGGGGAAAGTGTGTAGCCTTTTGATTGCAGAAGAGTTAAAAGTCCCCGGCTTCCTTCCAGGTGTGAAACCCCTACTGAGATAAAGGCCACGTTTTCTTTCACCATTCTTTCAATTTTAGGCAGCCACTCTTCATTACGCTTAAAGTAGAATTCTTCAATAAATTGTTCGTTATTTTCGAAGGCGTGGAGCGTATACTTAAAGATCTCCTCCAGGTTACCTTGTGGATAATCTTGCATCAGTTTTCTATACTCTTCCTTCTGCTGATCAAAATTATTTACGCTATGCAACAATGCAGCTGACTGATCTTTAATAGAAAATGCATTTAGGGCCTGTGCTTCCCGATCCACTCCTTCCAGACTGTAGGTTTTAAGCTTATTCTTCTTGGCGTAACGAAGTAGTTCAATGTCATAAAACTTAACTGCTTCCCCTAAGGCTAACCTTGTCATCAAGATAGAGGTCGCCAGGGGTTTTAATTTAGCGTATTTAGTATCAAACTGTTTTCTTGGTATTTTAAACTCGCTTTCAAAAAAATCAGCAACCTTTTTATAATCTTCGGCCGATAAATGTGTCGCTAAAGATTCCCCCTTAGGGAAATGCAGCGCCTTGTTTAATTCATGTTGCGCGTGATGATCTACCTGGTCCTCAATAGCAAATAAATCGGCATGCAAGATGTTCTGAGTAGCTTCCTTAGGTAAGTAGTATTCTTTTTCGCCAATAAATTTGAGCGATCCAAACAAATAGGAAGGCTTGGTAATGCCGTTACCGCTTATCTCCCAAAGGATTGAAGATTCCTGAGCATTTAGGGTCGGTGAACAAAGAGCAATCAGAAAGCTAAAAAGGACGAATTTTTTCATGGGCTAATTTTTGCCTAACAAATAAAAGAGAATTGCCTGTAAAAAAGAAGGAACCCAATCATTTAGCAGAAATGACATCTTTTTTTTCTCTATTTTACAAGCCAAATAGTATAGTTTTTATTCCTGTAACTGCTTTTTACGGCCAATGAGTGAAGAGTTATTAAAAGCCATAGTTCAGCTTTTTGCCATCGTGGCGAAAGAAAGAATTACCGAGGATGAAAGAGCTAATATTAAGGAATTCTTATCCCTCCATCTCAATCAGGAGGCCACCCGCTACTACCTAAGTTTATTTGACGATTTCTGCAAGGCCAATAAAAGGCTTATTGAACCAAGTTTGAATGTGGATGAAGCCACCTTGGAATTTGTAGATGATTGGTCGCAGATAATTCAAATTGCTAAAAAGGTAAACCAGGCTTTAACCATGCAGCAGAAAGCCGTGCTCTCTATTAAGATTATTGAGCTATGCTATGCTGATGGCGAACTTTCAGAAAGACAAAGTAACCTGATTTACTATATCGGGGAAGCCCTTAAAATTCCGCAGCGGGATGTTAAGGCCATGACAACGTTTGTCATGGGGCAGGATATTGAAGAACTGGCTTCCAGGAATATTTTAGTGATTGATGAGGGGTCAGGTGGGGATGATTTTCCAGGACCTCGCATAACCGCCCGGGATCTTACAGGGCTTATTGCCATTTTGCGGTTACAGGATATTGAAACGTACCTCATCAAGTACCTGGGTATAACTCCGCTATACCTTAATAGCGTTCCGTTAAAAAGCCGCAAGATTGATGTGTTTGCCACCGGAAGTTCTATTAGGGGGCCAAAGATTGAACCAATCTATTACTCGGATATTGTAGGAAAGTTTTTACAAGAGGAGAGTGATACGGATATCTCGTTTATTGCTGAACATATCTTTTATCATTTCAAAAGCGGTAAGGCTGGATTACAAAACATCAATGTTGCAGAGACCGGTGGAAAACTTATTGGATTGATGGGAGCGAGCGGCTCGGGTAAATCAACACTGCTGAGTGTACTCAATGGATCAGAAACCCCGTCAAGTGGTCGGGTTTTAATCAATGGAATTGACATTCATAAGGAACCTCATAAAGTAGAAGGTATTGTTGGCTTTATTCCTCAGGATGATTTACTGATTGAAAACCTTACCGTATTCGAAAACTTATACTATTCAGCCCGGTTGTGTTTTGGTCATTACAGCATTGAGAAAATTTCCGAATTGGTTGAAAGGGTTTTGCTTAGCCTTGGCCTCTCAGAGATTCGAAACTTAAAAGTGGGGTCACCCCTTCAAAAAACAATAAGTGGCGGGCAGCGGAAGCGATTGAATATCGGATTAGAATTGCTACGTGAGCCTACCATTCTTTTTGTTGACGAACCTACTTCGGGACTTTCCTCGCGGGATTCGGAAAACATCATGGACTTGTTAAAGGAATTATCGCTGCGTGGCAAAATGATTTTCGTTGTTATCCACCAACCTTCCTCCGATATTTTTAAAATGTTTGACACCCTGATCATTCTTGATGTGGGTGGATTCCAGATCTATTATGGTAACCCAGTGGAGTCTGTAAATTATTTTCAGGAAATCATCAATGCAGCCAATAAAACCCCGGGGGCTTGTCCGGAATGCGGTAACATAAATCCCGAACAGATTTTTAATATTATCGAGACGCGTGTGGTGAATGAGTTTGGACGGTTTACTCATACCCGAAAAATTTCACCCGGCCAATGGTATCAATACTTCAAACAAAAGATTAAAATCTCTAAGGTTACCGAGGTTCATGACCCGTTGCCCATCGTTCAAAAAATCCCCAATTGGTTTAAACAGTTATGGATTTTCGGCATCCGCGATGTGTTATCTAAGTTAGCCAATAAACAATATATGGTGACCATGCTATTGATGCCACCTGTGTTGTCGTTTTTCATAGCCTACTTCGTTAAGTATTTTGACTTTTTAGGCATAGAGAATCCAAAGTATACATTTTTTCATAACAGCAACATACCGGTCTACTTCTTCATGAGTGTTGTTGTGGCACTCTTTATTGGTCTAATTATTAGCGCTGAAGAAATTTTTAGCGATCGCAAGATTTTGAAACGGGAGCGATATTTGAATTTAAGCAGTAGCAGTTATCTCATTTCAAAGATTTTGATTCTCTTTAGCTTGTCGGCAATTCAAACTTTAACTTATATTTTAGTTGGTAACTGGATTTTGGAAATTCCTTTAACGGAAATCCGTTATTGGCTTATTCTTTTTTCCTGCTCTTGTTTTTCCAATGTATTGGGATTGAATATTTCGTCCGCGTTTGATTCTGCAGTTACTATTTATATTTTAATTCCCCTGCTTATTATTCCCCAATTACTTCTTAGCGGGGTGGTAATCGACTTTGATAAATTCAACCCGAACGTTGGAACCCCAAAGGGAATTCCTGTAATGGGCGAAATTATGGCCTCACGATGGGCTTTCGAAGCCTTTATGGTAACTCAGTTTAAAGACAATCCCTACCAAAAACAATTCTATAAGCTCGATCAGAAAGCCGCCCTGGCTAAGTATAAAAACTTATACTACATACCTAAACTTAGATCTCACCTCGCATTGGTGATTAATAATCAACGAAGGTGGCGTGACAAGTCGGAGAGTAATCCGGTTAAAAAATCGCTGGATTTATTGCGGTCAGAAATTAAGCAAGAATTATCGAGTGTGGGTGAAAATCGTTTTCCGTATTTGGAAAAATTGCAGATTGGTAAATTTGATTCAGTGACTTATTATAAGACCGATACTTTTTTGATCAAACTAAATAAATACTATACGATCAGGGAGCATAACGCAACCGAAGCAAAGGATTCCATAATCAGGCAATTGACTAATACCCCGGAAAAGATGGAATTGTTTGACCAAAGCCGAATGAGGTTTGTGAATGAAGCGGTGAACGATTGGGTAACAAATTCAAATGATCCGATGCGGATTGTGGAGTGGAAAGGGGAATTAATTCAGAAGCTTTCACCTATCTATTTTGATGATCATCGGCCAAGTAATCCTTTAGACTTCAGAGCGAATTTTTATGTTCCCACCAAATACTTTGCAGGTAAGAAATTCGACACCTTGTACTTTAATATCTCATTCATCTGGTTTATTACTACACTTTTGTATATCGCACTTTACTTCCAACTCTTTAAGAAACTGGTTAATAGTTTGGAGACATATAGAAAATACAGAGGTAAAGATTGAGATTAGAAGTTCTTTCTTAATTTTAAGCATTAATTATAACCTATTATGAAGTTTAAGATTTTAATTGTCCTTGCTGCATGGGCCATTGGTTTTACATCATGTTCCACTAAGGAAAAAGGCGGGGAAGAAGTCGGGGCAACCACTCCTGAGGCTGACCCTAATGAATGGCCAGAATTGGACTCGTTCCATATGATCATGGCCGAAGCATTTCACCCCTATAAGGATTCAACCAATCTCGAGCCCGTTAAACGATTAGCCGAAGAAATGGCATTAGAAGCAGACAAATGGGCCGCTACCTCGTTGCCTCAAAAGGTAAATACGCAAGCCGTTAAAGATCAACTCAATCAACTCAAGACTGACACACGCTCATTGGCTGATAAAATTAAAGGAGGCGCAAGCGATGAAGAGATTGGCACTTCCTTAAAAGCGCTTCATGACAGCTTTCATGGAATTATGGAAGCCTGGAATGGGAGCGGAGAGAAACATGAACACCAGCATTAATCGTTAAGAATTAATTTGAGACGGAGGATTTATTCCTCCGTTTTTATTTATGCTGAAGATAGCCTGGGCGCCTGAATATGTATTACCGCTTCCACCCAATCATCGGTTTCCGATGAGCAAGTATGAGGTGCTTCCCCAGCAGCTATTGCATGAAGGGACCATTACCGAGAACAATATTTTTCATCCTGCGCCATTGGATGAAAAGTGGATCCTGCTTACCCATGATCAGGACTATTGGAGAAGGCTGTCAGCGCTTACCTTGACACCATTGGAAATCAGACGTACTGGGTTTCCGCTAACAAAGGAACTTGTTCAACGCGAGATTACTATTGCCAATGGAACACTGCAGTGTACAATGTATGCTCGTCAGTATGGTGTAGCCATGAACATTGCCGGTGGAACTCACCACGCATTTACCGATCGTGGCGAAGGCTTTTGCCTGTTGAATGATATTGGGATCGCAGCAAACTACTTACTGTTCGAAAGGCTTGCCAGTAAAATTCTGGTGGTCGATCTGGATGTACATCAGGGAAATGGTACCGCCCAGATTTTTAAAAACGAACATCGGGTCTTCACCTTCAGCATGCACGGTGCAAATAACTATCCGCTCATCAAAGAGCATTCGGATCTTGATATCGGACTGAAAGATTACACAACAGATGATTTTTATCTGACAACACTTGATATAAATCTTAGGAATTTGATTCAACAAGTAGAACCGGATTTTATATTTTATCAAAGTGGCGTTGATATTTTGGAAACAGACAAATTGGGCCGCCTGAGTATAACCCGGGAGGGGTGTAAGCAACGCGATCGGATGGTTTTGAAGACAGCGCATGATAACAAAATTCCCATTGTGGCCAGCATGGGGGGCGGCTATTCACCGGATTTCCGCGACATCATTGAAGCGCATGCTAATACCTACCGGTTAGCGCAACAGATTTTCTTTTAACCGGTAGTTTGCACAAGTTCATTTTCGATTAACTTTCCTGAAAGTATAAGCAATGCAGGCAACGGTAATTACTAAGGAGGAGAAGAGTACCCTTTGGTCCGTGATCATGGCCTCCTCCGTGGGCACCCTTATCGAGTGGTATGATTTCTATATTTTCGGAAGTCTAGCAACCATTCTATCACAACAGTTCTTTCCACAAACAAATCCAACGGCTGCATTTCTTTCTACATTGGCAACCTTCGCGGCAGGCTTTATTGTAAGACCTTTTGGTGCAATAGTATTTGGGCGATTGGGTGACCTGGTGGGAAGAAAGTACACATTCATGGTGACTCTTGTAATTATGGGTGGCTCTACATTTGCCATTGGTTTAATTCCCGGGTATCAAACGATTGGAATTGCGGCCCCCATTCTTGTACTGATACTCCGATTACTGCAAGGCCTTGCCCTAGGAGGCGAATACGGAGGCGCAGCTACCTATGTGGCCGAGCATGCACCGGCAGCCCGCAGAGGGTACTATACAAGTTATATTCAAACTACAGCTACACTTGGTCTCTTCGTTTCCATTGGGGTGATTCTTGCTGTGAGACATTGGATAGGGGTAGAGCAATTTGCTGTATGGGGCTGGCGGGTTCCCTTTCTTGTTTCTGCTTTGCTGGTAGGGATCTCCATTTACATCCGGTTGCGAATGCAGGAGTCTCCCATGTTCAAGAAGATAAAGGCCGAGGGAAAGATTTCTAAAAATCCAATCAAGGAGAGTTTCGGTAAAAAGGAAAACCTGATCATGGTATTGATAGCACTGTTTGGTGCAACTGCCGGACAAGGAGTGGTGTGGTATACCGGGCAATTTTACGCTATGACTTTTATTGAGAAAACCTGCCAGGTAGAGTTTGTTCAAACCCGTGACATCATTGCAATCGCCTTATTAATCGGAACGCCATTCTTTATTGTCTTCGGAGCGTGGTCGGATCGGGTTGGCCGTAAATACATCATGATGGCCGGACTAATCTTAGCTGTGTTTCTTTACATGCCCATATATCAGAAGATGTATTCGTTAACCAATACTACCACCAAGGTTGAATTAGAAAGTGAAAAATCAATTGAACGCAAGCGGGCAATCAGCGCAAGTGGAGATACTACATATACTGTTAAAACAGTTCGCATCTTTGCCGATCAAACGATTAAGACCGAGACCAGCAAACTGAAACCCGATGATAAAACAATCATCGAATCAAAAAGTGAAGTTTTTTTAGCTGGTGATAATTACTGGTTAATGATTGGCCTTGTGGTTGTGCAGGTGTTGTTGGTTACCATGGTATATGGTCCAATAGCTGCATTCCTGGTAGAATTATTTCCTACTCGTATCAGGTACACTTCTATGTCATTGCCATACCACATAGGTAATGGAATCTTTGGCGGTCTTACACCATTTATTGCTACCTCAATGTATGAATCCAGTAAAACCAGTAATTCTCCGGCCGGAGATCCCTTTGCTGGCTTATGGTATCCGATTATTGTAGCAGCAATCACGTTTGTTGTCGGAATGATATTCCTCAGCAACAAGAAGCGAGGTGAGGTTATGGAATAACGTCTGATCCCGATGGCCAAAAAATCGCAATGGACACAAGTGGGCAAGCGAAAATTGGAGTTATCCAATCTCGAAAAAGTCCTGTTTCCTGACGATGGTATTACCAAAGCCGAAGTAATCGAATATTACTTAAAAATTGCGCCCACGCTTTTGCAGCATGTAAAAGGTCGTGCGCTTACGCTGATTCGTTTTCCGGATGGTGTGGGGGGAGAAAGTTTTTATCAAAAGAACCGGCCTGAGTGGGCACCCGATTGGATTGAATTTGTAAAGCTGGGGAAAGAAGAAAAGAAGGATTACATCCTTGCCACGGAACCAGCTTCGCTTGTATGGCTCGCCAACCTCGCAGCGCTTGAATTGCATCAGCTCCACAGTCGCAAGCCCGACTTCGAACATCCCGATTATATGGTGTTTGATCTAGATCCCCCGGAAGGGTACGATTTCTCGAAAGTAGTTTCCCTTGCACTGGATTTGAAATCTTTTATTGAATCATTTGGATACACTTGCTTCGCTAAAACTACCGGGGGCAAGGGAATCCATATCTGTTGCCCTATTGAACCTCAATGGGATTTTCATACTGTGTTCGAAGCGGCTCAAAACATTGCCCAACCCTATACCGAACGAAATGTTCGTGAAACAACCCTCCAGATAAAAAAAGAAGCCCGTAAAGGCCGCGTGTTGATTGACATCTTTAGAATCCGGTCCGGTCAAAGTATCGTCTCGCCTTACAGTTTGCGCGGAAGAAAGGGCGCACCGGTTTCGATGCCACTTTCGTGGGATGAAATTGCCGCACTGAAAAGCCCTCTCGAGTATACCATCAACAACGCAGTAGATAAGGTAGTGCAGGATGGTGATGCCTGGGAGGGAATGGATGCCTATGCGGTAGAGTTGCATACGCATCGAAAAGCAAAAGCGGTGAAAGCGAAAAAACTTCCGGTGTCAAAGAAGCATAAAACTCCGGAGCAGTTAGAATCTTATGAGCAGAAGCGTGACTTTAAAAAAACACCAGAACCCGAAGCCCGGATTATTGAAGGTAGCGGAACCAGTTTTGTTGTACACCGGCATCATGCTTCGCATCTTCATTATGATTTACGATTAGAGCAGGATGGGGTATTAAAATCGTGGGCCGTGCCTCGGGGCTTGCCTCCGCATCCCGGAGTTAAACGATTGGCAGTGCAAACCGAAGATCACCCGATGAAGTACCTGACGTTTGACGGAGTTATTCCGAAAGGTCAGTATGGCGCGGGCGAAATGTGGATTTATGCGTTAGGTAAATATCAGATCACAAAAGACAAGAAAGATGGATTTTATTTTCGGTTGAGTAGCAAAGAAGTTAATGGGGAGTATCGCATCTATAAAATAAAAGCAAAGGAGTGGTTGTTTGAGCGTGTGGATATGCCCCAGGTAAATTATTTGCAGGATGAAATTGAGCCGATGCTTTCAGGATCTGCCCTTAAGCCTCCGGTGGGAGATAACTTCATTCATGAAATAAAGTGGGATGGCATCCGTGCGCTGATTGCCGTAGAGGATGGTCAGGTGCGAATCCGCACGCGAAACCAGAATGATGTAACAAAACAATTTCCTGAGTTAACGGTGGCCGACAAATCCTTTCGCGCTACGTGCGGACTTTTTGATGCCGAGATTGTTTGTCTTGATAAAAGCGGTAAGGCTGATTTTAAAAAAGTGATTCATCGGTTAATGAGCACGGGCGAAACCACCATTCAAAAGAATGCAAAGACCAGCCCTGTGTATTGCTACATCTTTGATTGCTTGTACATGGATGGGCGAAGTTTGATTCATGAACCCTTGGTAAAGCGGAGAGAGTGGTTGAAGGATGCAATTAAATCGGATACCCCTTACCGCATCAGCGAAGCGGTAGAGGATGGGGACGCTTTGTTCGAAGCGGCTCGTGAACATGAACTGGAGGGCATTATCTCAAAAGATAAATCGGGTAAGTATTTACCAGGCAAGCGATCAGATCTTTGGTTAAAAGTTAAAGTGCGCAATACCCGCGAGTGCGTTATTCTCGGTTATAATCCCGGCAAGGGCGAACGCAGTGTTACGTTTGGCGGGTTGCATATTGCCGAGCGCGATGGCGACACGTTTCTATATCGGGGAAAAGTAGGCACCGGCTTTGATGATGCCACGATCAAAGAGATTTTCAGGCTGATAAAAGCGCTAAAGGAAATCAAAAAGCCGATAGCTGATAAAGTAATGGACGAAAAGATCAGTAAATGGATCGAGCCGAAGCTGATTGCTGAGATTAGTTATGCTATGATCACCAAAGATCAACAATTTCGCGAGCCCGTGTTTGTGAGGTTGAGGCCCGATTTGACATAAGCCAACCATTTAGTAATTTTATTCTCTCACATTTCATAAAAATGTCTTTCAGTAAAATTTTAAAACGCGAACTAGAAGTTGCCTTTTCTAAGCAATCGCAGCCGGTATGGTTTAGAATCCTAAAGTATATCCTGTTGGGTTTTATACTTTATTTTTTTTGGGGAAGTCAAACCCTTTGGATCATTTTGATAATCCTGGTTATATCAGCCATGGTCATGCATTTTTGGTATCGGTATAAAACCCGGGGCTGGACAAAAAGCTATGGCATGTGGAAGCATGACAGGGTAAATCAGGATTAAAATTCTTCTTTTTAGACTGGCACAACTCTTTATGCCATTCCGGTAATTCCCGTTTAACCTACAATAGTTTGCCTTCATCGATCACGGCAGCATTTCCTTGCTGAATTTCAAGGTTTACCTACTGTCGCAGTATAAAGGCTATAAAATTGCGGGTATGAAGCGATCCATGATCATGATCTTAGTTGGGCTCTTGTTTGTTAGCGTAACAGAATCAGTTGCACAAAAATTTAAACACAAGAATAAACCTACGTGCGAGGGCAACAGCTATTCTACTGAGATTGTCAGCAAGAAAACAATCTCTCAAACCTGCGTGGAATATGTTGTTAAAGTATCGTACGATGGCACCCGCGCGTTCGGCCTCTCGCACGTTACGCTGGCCATTCCTTGCGGGGAAGTGAAAAACATTAGTAACTCAGAAAACTGGAAACAGGTTTTTGGCAAAGATCCCACTACGGGGGTCTACGGACTTAAGATAGACGACATCAAGGGCTTTGGTGAGAAAGGGGCCAATAGTTTCACCATTAAGTTTACCTGGTGTTCCGACAGTTCGTGTGAAAAGAAGTTAGGCGTAGTCGCTTACAAAGCAGGTCAATGCATTGATTATGGCAAGTTAACCTATGGTCATAACCATGGAGGCGATGATAAGGATTGTGATGATCATGATGGAAGTGGGGGTGGAGATGATGATGATCATACCGGTGGTGACGGAAATAACGATGACGATGATGATGACAATGATGATCATTCTGGCGGTAGCGGAAATAATAACGATGACGGTGACGATGGTGGAGATGATGATAACCCTGGTGATTCAACAAGCACATGTTCTACACTGGCAGCCCGGATACAAAAAGTAAACGCGCTTTGTGCCGGTGGCACCAGCGGTCAACTGCAAGTGATCATTCAGGATGGAACCGAGCCTTATACCTATCGATGGACTACTGGTGAAACTACATCAGTCATTCAGAATTTAATTCCGGGTAATTATGCGGTTACCATCACCGATGCAAACAGTAACACCCTTACACTTTCCGAAACAATTAGCGCACCAGAAGCAATTACGATTACGGAGTCAGTTATGCATCCATCTTGTTCGGGAAGCACCAATGGATCTATTGACGTAACGATCACCGGAGGGACCGGAGCCTATATCGTAACCTGGAGCAATGGATCAACAGAACAAGATCTTATGAACCTGGCGGGTGGTGCTTATGCAATTACAGTTACCGATGCAGCAGGGTGTGTAATACAAAAAACAATTACCCTAGATAATACAACATCGCTGGTCGTTGGTGTTACTTTTACGCATCCCACGTGTGCCCAAAATAACGGCATCATTAATATTACACCCAGTGGTGGTGTAGCTCCTTACACCTATTTGTGGAGTACGGGAGCTACGACCGAGGATCTTCAAAACGGAAGTGCCGGAACCTATTCGGTTAAGATTACAGATGCCATAGGTTGTTCCATTGATAAAGTTTATGCCCTTCGTATAGTCAGTCCGATATTACTTGCCTATGTGGTAACACCTACTACGTGTGTGGACAGTGGCGTGGGAGCTATTAGCCTTATGGTAACAGGTGGAACAGCGCCATATACCTATCTATGGCAAGATGGTGCAACCACAAAAGATCGCAGCGGATTAAAAGCGGCCCTATACAAAGTTACGGTTACCGATGCCGTGGGTTGTACCGCATCTACAAACATCGGTGTATTTAAAAAAACATTTGAAGTTACCAGCCAGGTAGTTGAAGCGAAATGTGTCGGTGACCTCGGCTCGATAACGATTTCTCCGATGGATGGCATTTCTCCTTATACCTATTCATGGTCTACAGGCGATACGGATAATTCAGTTACGGAATTAACTGGTGGTGTTTACTCCGTTACGATAACGGATGCCAGCGGTTGCAGTCGCACGATGGTCTATGTATTAACGGAACCAACAGCGATAAGCTCTACCCATGTTACAAGCAATGCGCAATGCAACACGGAAGGTGCCTATGCGATTGACCTGAATGTTAGTGGTGGAAAATCTCCATACACATATGCCTGGTCGAATGGCGCCACAACCGAGGATCTCAACGGATTAAATTCAGGAACCTATTCGGTTACTATAAAAGATGCCAATGGGTGCACGGCTTTGCATGAAGTTGTTATCAATGCAACTTCCCCGACATGGAGTTGTTTGATTAATCCAATAGCCACGCAGACGGTTTGTAAATCGGTGGGGAACATTCTTTCAACCTCAATATCAGGAGCAACAGCCTATCTATGGACGGTAACCAGTTCAGATAATAGTTGGAATATTACTGCGGGAAGCACAGCAGCTTCCGTTGTTTATACGGCTGGAAACGCGGGTAGCTCAGCCACCTTCACCCTTGTAATTACCAATGCGGGGTGCACGCAAACCTGCACTTATAAAACGGCCACCAATGGCTGTGTTGAAAAAGATAATACAGGTGGCGGAGATCCCTCTACCGGTGATCCTTGCGCAACCGATAGTACCTCGGCACCAACCACAACTCCGGAACCGGTAGAAACAAAGCCAGTAGAATCTGCGGTAGAAGAGGAAGATCAAGAGCAGGAGGAAATCAAGCTTAACGTATGTGCTTATCCCAATCCTTTCATTGATCGCATTAAGTTTGAATGGACCGCTCCGGCTGATGACTATGTGCAGGTGGATATCTATGATGGATTGGGTAGAAAAGTCTGCGAGGTTTTCAGTGGCCAGGTGCGAAAAGGACAATCCTGTAAAGCCGACTGGATACCCAATGGGCAACAGGATAAGACCATATACTTCTATAAGTACAGATCCTCAAAGAAGGTAGAACAGGGTCGGTTGCTGAAGAGGTAATTGAAATAAATTCGCTTGCCTTTGCTGGTGTTACCTTAATAATTAATTCTGTCATTCCGGGCGAGTGAACAAATTGTAAATTTTAACTCATTTATCAACGAGACCCGGAATCCCGCAAGGGTTAGTCATAATAGTTTTCCATAGTTGGGATCCCGGATCGCGTATTTCAGTTTTCAGTTGTGGGTACACATTCGGTTAACTTGTCCGGGATGACAGCTCCGTAGAGAGTGTCACCTGAGGCACTCGAAGGGTAACATACAAGTTAGCGTGTCGGGCATTTCATCAATTAAATCTAAGAAATCCCACCCTCCTGGTAACCTTTTTCCCCAATATGAGTATCATATTTCAAACCCGCATCGCATGTTTAAAAACTACCTCGCTATCTCCCTGCGCAACATCCGCCAAAATCCCCTCTACGCTTTTATCAACATCTTCAGTCTCGCCATCGGGTTGGCTGCGTGCCTTGTAATTTATTTGTTTATCACTGATGAGAGCGGCTTCGATGCCTTCCATGCTAAAAATGAATCCATATACCGGCTCGATGAAGTCCAGAATTTCCCCGGTACCAACGAACAAAAAGTAGCGCTGTCTATGCCCGGCATGGGTCCCGCTTTCCTTAAAGACTTTCCCGAGGTAGCAAACTTTACCCGCTTCGTTAACCGGGGCAATCAATTGGTGATAAAAGGAGAGAACCGGTTGATCATCCCGTCAATTGCCTATGTCGATAGCACCTACCTCGAGATTTTTGATTTCGAGGTGTTACAGGGTGACCGCAATACCGCCCTCGATGAACCTTATGTCATGATGGTAACCGAAGAAACAGCTCTCAAATTTTTTCCGAGTGTAGATCAGGCCATGAACAACACACTCACGTGGCGCGACAAAGAATATAAGATCAACGGCATTCTAAAAGATGTGCCTGAAAACTCACACATGCAATTCGATGCCCTGGCATCGGTAGCAACGATTCTTGCCGAAGACAAAGAGTTCAACGACCGTTGGGGCGGCAATTCACTCAATACGTATTTTGTACTACACCCGGGCACCGACATCCCAGCGCTGGAAAGCAAGTTTCCAGCCTTCATGTCGCGGCACATGGACGACCCTGACATCAACAAATTTTATAAACTCTACCTGCAGCCGCTCAGCCAGGTACACCTCGGCTCTATCGATATCGAACATGATTATAACAACTACCGCAAGTTCAACGGCAGTTACCTCGATGTATTTTATGTAATCGCCTTGTTCATCCTGCTGATTGCTGCCGTGAACTTTATGAACCTAACTACGGCCCGTGCCTCACACCGATGGAAAGAAATTGGCGTGCGCAAAACGGTAGGCGCAAAGAAGCTGCAACTGTTCAGCCAGTTTATTTTTGAATCCGTGTTGCTGGCCTTGTTTGCATTGGTGTTGGCCGTGCTGCTCGATTTATTATTTGTGCCCTTGCTCAATAGTGTAATCGGCCGCCAGTTGTCGATGAATCTCTTCTTTGAAAACTATCTCAACATCCTGCTGGTGGTAGCGGCTACCCTCGTGCTGGGATTTCTCACTGGCATTTATCCGTCCTTTTACATGACTTCCTTCAATATGGCGCGTGTGTTGAAAGGAGGCGGTAAAGGCGAGGGGCGTTCCCTGTTCCGCAGCGGACTTGTAGTTGTGCAGTTCGGCCTGGCATTGGCTATGATCGTAAGTACGCTGATTGTTGTACAACAATTGAGCTACATGAAGAATGCCGACATCGGGTTTAATAAAGACCAGATCATGCTGGTGGATATGAACCGCGAAGCCAACGAGAAATTTGAAACGATGAAACAGGAGTTGCTCAAAAATTCGCTGGTCAAAGGCGTAACAGCCAGCGGCCAGCGCCTCGGCAACAACTTTCATCAGTGGGGATTTAAAGTAAAAGCCGATACGGGGGTGATGGAGATAACACCCAGCAACGTAAACGTGGATTATGATTATATAAAGGTGTACGGAATCCAACTGGCCGAGGGTCGCGACTTCTCCAAAGACAATGCCAGCGACAATGGCCGGTCGTTTATCATTAATGAAACCTTTGCCAAAGAACTGGGGCTGAAAGAAACCGTGGGCACCCCGGCCGGGCATGGCTGGTATCACAACGACTCACTGGGCACCATCATTGGTGTGGTGAAAGATTTTAATTTCAATTCCCTGCATTACAAAGTGAATACTCTCGCGATGGTGGTTCACCCTGAATGGGGTTATGACGAACTCTCAGTAAAAATTGATGGCGCCCGCACGGAAGAAGCCATTGCGCTGGTGAAAGGGATCTGGGAGCAGCAGATCACCAGCTATCCGTTTGAGTATTCTTTCCTTGATCAGCACTTTGAAAAATTGTATCAATCCGATAAGCAGATGAGTGCAGTAGTTACCGTGATGGCGGGACTCGCCATTTTGATCTCCTGCATGGGCTTGTTCGGACTGGCCGCCATTACCACCGAAAAGAAAACAAAGGAGATTGGCATCCGCAAAGCATTGGGTGCTAGCGAAACACAAATTACACTCCTCCTCTCGCGCAACTTTGCCTGGCTGATTGTACTGTCTTTCATTATTGTAAGCCCGATCACGTATTATTTACTCTCGGGCTGGTTAGAGAATTTTGCGTACCGCATTGGCATCAATCCCTTCCTGTTTTTACTGGGGGGCGCCATTGCCATGGCCATTGCTTTACTCACCATCAGTTATCATACGTTGCGATCTGCAAGAGCCAACCCCGTAAATGCATTACGGTATGAGTGATGCTTGTTTTTAAAAAAATAACTGGAAGCGCCTAAGTATTTTCTTACGCGCTTTTTATTTTTTGAAAAAACTAATAAAAATTACAAGCCCGAAACCAGCTTGGATATGAGGGAGTACTTATCTTGGTATCCATAATATGATATGACGAGTATCACGCAATAATTCTTATGAACAATAGGACATCATACAATAGAATTGCAAAACAGTGGACAGATATTCGAAAAAATTCCTTTGTTAGCCGACTTGTTGTAGATTTTGCGGACAAAGTAATGCCAAACGGACATATTTTAGACATTGGATGTGGTTCAGGTCTTCCTTTAACAAAGTATTTAAGCCAAAGAGGCTTTAGGGTAACGGGTATTGATGCTGCTCAAGAAATGATTGCAATAGCAAAATCATCTTCTATCGAAAGGGCAGACTTTATCATTAGTGATTTTCTTGATTTTATTACTAAGGACAAGTTTGACGCTATTATTGCATGGGACTCACTTTGGCATTTTCCAAAGACTAAACAAAACAGTCTTTACCCTAAAATCGCAAGTATGTTGCAAGCTAACGGTTATTTTCTTTTTACCCATGGGAATGTAGATGGAGAACACATAGACACGATGATGGGTGAACCTTTTTATTATAGTGCCATATCACAACAAGACATATATAGACAACTCACCAAAAATGGTTTTGAAATTAATTATGCATTCAATGACTTTATAGAAAATAATTCTCACAGGGCATGTGTTGTTCTTGCGAAGAAACTCTGACAGACCTTCGCTTTGGTTGGTGTTGTGTGAAGGCAGGAGAGTGGCTCACAAACAAATAAATTATCTCAAGCATTCACCAGGTTAGACAAAATATGAAACCAAGAATTACGGTCATAACATTAGGTGTAACAGACCTGGATAAATCAGTTGAATTTTATCAGCACGGCCTCGGATTCCCCACGCAAGGAATCATCGGTAAAGAATT
>Ga0075163_10000907_pt1 | contig 39583 bp, 31 predicted proteins | sample JI1023141ADNA_FD_71478 | JGI IMG/M metagenome (GOLD analysis project Ga0075163, IMG submission 71478) | Wastewater effluent complex algal communities from Wisconsin, to seasonally profile nutrient transformation and Carbon sequestration -... | ecosystem: Engineered > WWTP > Effluent > Algae...
GCTTCCTGCCGTCCGTGCCTCGTGTGCTGGTCTGTGTGCCCTGCAAGTCAACGCTGGTGGAGCGCCGCGCCATTCGTGAGTCGGTGCTGGGCGCCGGCGCGCGCGAAGTCCGGCTGATTGAAGAGCCGATGGCGGCGGCGATTGGTGCGGGTATTCCGGTGCATGAGGCGCGCGGCTCGATGGTGTTGGACATCGGCGGCGGCACCTCCGAGGTGGCGGTGATCTCGCTGAATGGCATCGTCTATTCGGCCTCGGTGCGCATCGGCGGCGACCGTTTCGACGAGGCGATCATCAGCTATGTCCGTCGCAACCACGGCACGCTGATCGGCGAAACCACGGCGGAAAAAATCAAGCTGGAAATTGGCTGTGCCTTCCCGCAGGAAGAGGTCAAGGAGATCGAAGTATCCGGCCGCAATCTGGCCGAGGGCGTGCCGCGCAACTTCACGATCAATTCCAATGAGGTCCTGGAGGCCTTGCACGAGCCCTTGGCTGGTATCACCAGCGCGGTACGCGCCGCGCTGGAACAGACCCCGCCCGAACTGTGTTCGGACGTCGCGGAACGCGGCATCGTGCTGACCGGCGGTGGTGCCTTGCTGCGCGACCTCGACAAGCTCATCTCCGAAGAAACCGGTCTGCATGTGCATGTGGCCGATGACCCGCTGACCTGCGTGGCACGCGGCGGTGGCCGTGCTTTGGAGCTGATCGACATGCACGGCAACGATTTCTTCGCGCCGGAGTGATCGGTGCCGCGCTGACGCCCACTAATTCCTCGTCGACCCGCTTCCGGATGCCCAGGTGAACGGTAACAACCGCAGCGGTCCGATGTTTGGTGAAGGCAGCAGCACGCTGCTGTTGTTGCTCTATCTGGCCTTGGCCATTGTGTTGATGGTGACCGACTACCGGACCGACGCGCTGCGCAAGGTGCGACATTCGGCCAGCTTGTTGGTGCAGCCGCTCTACACCCTGGCTTCGCTCCCGAAGCAAATCTCCGAGCAGTTGTCCGATGACTGGCGTTCGCATGAGCAATTGCAAGCCGAGCGCGATAGCGCCGAAAAGGATCTGTTGATTGCCCGTGCGCAGTTGGATCGACTGCAATCGGTGCAGATCGAGAATCAGCGACTGCGCGAATTGCTGGGCGGAACGCGCGGATTGCAGATGGGCGTGCAGCTTGCCAACGTCGTCGACGTCGACCTGGACCCGTTTCGCCATCGCATCCAGTTGGATGTGGGGGCGCAAGATGGCGTTCGTGAGGGGTTGGCCTTGATCGATGCCAGCGGCGTTGTCGGTCAGGTGCTGTCGGTGGCACCGACGCGATCCACTGCGCTGTTGATCTCCGATCCCAGCCATGGCGTGCCGGTTCAGGTCGTGCGCACCGGACTGCGTGTTGTCGCCTTCGGCACCGGTGAAACGGATCGCTTGCGATTGCCCAATATTCCGCAGAGCGCCGACATCCGCGTGGGAGACGCGTTGGTGACATCCGGGCTGGGCGGGCGTTTCCCGGCTGGATTGCGGGTGGCGACCGTGGCCAACGTGCGCCCGGACGATACCCGCCTGTTCATGATTGCTGAAGCCACACCCACAGCAGCTTTGGATCGCAGCGGCCAGCTCCTGCTGCTTTGGACCACCGAGGTTCCGCTGCAGACCGGCCCGCCGATTGAACTTGCCGATCCGGCAGCGCTGCGAGCGGTACCGACCGGGTCCGACGCCATCGAAGCCAGAGCCGGAGAGACACGTTGATGCGTCTTCCCCGGATTCCCGTTTTCGCGCTTTCGGTGCTGGTGGCGCTGATTTTTGGCCTCCTGCCAATGCCGGTGTGGGCAGCCGGTTTCAAGCCGTGGTGGCTGGCCCTGGTGATGGTCTACTGGAGTCTGGAGTCACCCCAGTATGCAGGCTTGGGGCGTCTGTTCCTGATTGGCTTGCTGGCCGATGTGCTGTTTGGCACCTTGCTCGGAGAGCAGGCATTGCGCCTGTGCATTCTGGGATTCCTGTTGTTGCGCTTCCGCGCACGCCTGCGCTTTTTCCCCATGTGGCAGCAATCATTGGCGGTGCTCGCCTTGTTGCTGAATGACCGCATGGTGGTGTTGATGGTGCGTGGCTTGTCCGGGGAAGGTTTGCCGCCCTGGGACTTCTGGATTGCACCGTGGATTGGCATGGCACTGTGGCCTTGGTTGTTCCTGTTGCTCGACAGCGTGCGCCTCAGCGCGCGCGGCAAGGCCTGAGGCATGCGTCGCCGCGTCCGGCTTCGAGATGCGATGCAGGACGCGCAGCGTTTCCGGCGTCGTGCGCTGTTGGCGTTTGTGCTGGTCGCGTTGGCCGTGTTGGCCCTGGCGGCTCGGTTCGCTTGGCTGCAGATCGTGCAGCACAAGGAGTACGTTACGCGCGCGGACAGCAACCGGATTCGTACGCTGCCGATCGTTCCGGCACGTGGCCTGATCTTTGATCGACGTGGGCGCTTGCTCGCCGACAACGTGCCCGCTTATCGCTTGGAACTGGTTCCCGAAGCAGTGGGTGACGTCGATGCCGCCATCGAACGTTTGCGCGAATTCCTGCCTCTGGACGAGGATGAGTTGGCGCGGTTCCAGAGTCAGCGCAAGACGCAACGCCGTTTCCAGTCCTTGCCGCTGAAATTCCGCCTGACCGAGGGCGAAGTGGCCGCGTTTGCGGTGCGCCGTCATCTGTTTCCCGGTATGGATGTCGTGCCCTACCTGACCCGGCGCTATCCCTATGGCGAGCTGCTGGCGCACGTGGTGGGCTATGTCGGTCGCATCGACGAAGCTGACCTGGAGCGACTGGATGAGGCGGACTATCGCGGTGCCACGCACGTTGGCAAATCCGGCATCGAACGTTTCCACGAAAAGCGCCTGCACGGCCGTGTTGGCAGCGAGCGGGTCGAGATCAACGCCGAAGGGCGTGTCTTGCGTGTGCTGGATCGCGAGCTTGCTGTGTCGGGCGAGAATCTGTACCTGACCATCGACCTCGATCTGCAGCAGGCCATGGTCGAGGCGTTTGCAGGACAGTTCGGTACCGCTGTGGCCGTGCAACCGAGCACGGGTGAAGTGCTGGGGATGGTCAGTCTGCCCAGCTACGATCCGAATCCCTTCGTCAACGGAATCGGGCGCCAAGCCTATGCTGACCTGCTGGCAGCACCGGGACGGCCGTTGTTCAATCGCGTCCTGCTCGGGGGTTACGAGCCGGGTTCCACCTTGAAGCCCTTTGTTGGACTGGCCGGTCTGGAACTGGGCTTGCGCACGCCGCAGGACACGGTGTTTTCCAGCGGGGCCTATCGATTGCCGGGTCAGGAACGCGAGTACCGTGACTGGAAACGCGGCGGGCATGGTCAGGTCGATCTGCGTGAGGCGTTGGCGCAGTCGGTCAATACCTACTTCTACACGCTGGCGATGGAACTTGGCATCGACCGTATGAGCGGCTACATGCAGCGCTTCGGTTTTGGCGAGCCGACTGGCATCGATCTGCTGGGCGAGGCCGTCGGAATTCGACCAACTCAGGCCTGGAAACGCGCGACCCGCAATCAGGCCTGGTATCCCGGTGAAACCGTCATTGCGGGGATCGGTCAGGGCTTCTGGGTGGCCACGCCGCTGCAGTTGGCGCAAGCGACCTCGATGCTCGCGGCAGGCGGCGTACGTCATCCGTTGCATTTGCTGCGGCAAACGCAGGCGGGATTCGATGCGCCGCTTCTGGATGTTCCTCAGCCGCCGGTGGAAGCGTCCGTGATCAGTCGTCCGCAGAATCTGCAGGCAGTCATCGACGGCATGGTGGCCGCAGTGCACGGCCCCACCGGTTCGGCGCGTGAAATGGGCTTGGGTGCAAGCTACCGGATGGCCGGAAAGACGGGGACAGCGCAACGCGTCAGTCGAATCGGCGACGAGGCGCGGGATCAGAGCACACTCACCCAGAATCAGCGCAACCAGGCACTGTTCATCGCCTTTGCTCCCGCCGAGTCACCGACCATTGCGCTGGCCTTGGTGGTTGAGGGCGGCGGGTCGGGCGCACGCGCCGCCGCGCCGGTCGCGCGGCGCATTCTGGACGCTTGGTTGGAACCAAAAAACCCATGAATCTCGCCTTGCTCGCGCGACGTTGGGGCCCGCGATTGTTGACACCGCGTGTCGATGTGCCCTTGTTTGTCGCCTTGGTATTGCTCGCCATCGTGGGCTTGATGACCCTTCACAGCGCCGCAGCAGGCGACCCCGGTCTGCTCCAGGCGCAGGCGATGCGCTTTGCCTTCGGCTTCGCGGTGCTATGGGTGATCTCGCGCATCCCACCACAGCAATTGCGCTTGTGGGCGCCCTGGCTGTTCGCTCTCAGTGTCGTGCTGTTGCTGCTTGTTCCATTCCTGGGAACAGGCCGCAGCGCGCGCTCGTGGCTCAATCTGGGTTTCTTCTATCTGCAACCCGCTGAATTGCTGAAGCTGGCGGTGCCCCTGCTGGTCGCGTCATGGCTGCACAGTCAGGTCTTGCCGCCCCGATTGGGAGCGCTGGCGGTCAGTGCGGTGATCATCGGCTTGCCCACCGCCTTGATCGCGATTCAGCCCGATCTCGGGACCGCTCTCGTCGTCGCGGCCAGTGGTTCCTTCGTGGTGTTCTTTGCAGGCATCCAATGGCGATGGATCGTTGGCCTTGGAAGTGCCGCCCTGCTGGCGGCACCCTTGGCCTGGCCGTTTCTGCGCGAATACCACCGCAACCGCTTCATGACTTTCCTCAATCCGGAAGCGGATCCGCTGGGCGTTGGCTGGAACATCATCCAGTCGAAGATTGCCGTGGGCTCGGGCGGCCTGTTCGGTAAAGGCTGGGGACAGGGCACGCAATCCCGTCTCGACTTCCTGCCCGAGCACACCACCGACTTCATCTTCTCGGTGTTTGCGGAAGAATTCGGCTGGGTCGGCGTGTTGGCGATGTTGGGCCTGTATTTGTTCATCATCGGCCGCAGCCTGTGGATCGTCGCCCAAGCGCGCGACACCTTCTCGCGCATCCTCGGCGGCGCACTGGCCCTGACCTTCTTCGTCTTCGTGCTGATCAACGGTGGCATGGTTGCCGGGATGCTGCCGGTGGTCGGCGTTCCGATGCCACTGATGAGCTACGGCGGCACATCCGCAGTGTCGCTGCTGGCGAGTTTCGGCGTACTGATGTCGATCCACTCGCATCGACGATTCATGGGCGAGTGATCAGGGTCCGTTGCCTTCAAAGCCGTTCGCAAAAATGGCGTCGCCCAGCGCGCAATCCACCAACGCCGCTTTCAGTTGGAAGCGTGCTTGCTCAGCGGGTGTTGGCCGCAGACTGCTGGTGGCGCGCACGCTGAAGCGGCCATCGTTGTCATTGGATTGGGCGCTGAGATCAATCGTGCGCAAGGCGAAGCGGTCTGCCTCGACTGCTTGAAGTGCGCCCACTGACGCAACACTGAGCAAGCCTCCCAGCAGGCACTTGCTTAGGTTCATGGGATGAAGCCCTCCGGCAAGGTGTAGCGCACGCGAACCTTGGCGATCGTGCATTCGGTCGAGGCGACTTCCACACGCACCAGCACAGCACTGCCAGTGAGCAGATCTTCGGCGGGAATGGTGGTGGTTCGACTGCTCGGACTCGCCGCATTGGTTGCTGCATTCACGCTGACCAGCTCGAAGGTCGGCGGCGAAAGGCCCGGACCGTAGAACAGCTTCGCGCGACAGGTTTGCGTGTCGGTATTGCTGGCAATGATCTGCAGCCCGACGATGTTCGCGTTGTCGGTGATTTGCACCGAGTGATAGGCGACACAGGTGCCCGCCCCGAAGTTGTCGTTCTTGCGAATGCCATTGGTATTGGCAAGACAGTTGTTGTCCTTGGTCTCGCTGAAGCCGCCGCCCGGCAGGGTGATCTCGTGCACGCTGCGTTCGCTGAACTTGATGCGACCGCTGGTGCGGATGTCACCGCTGACATCGAGCGATTCGCTGGGAACCATGCCGATGCCGACGCGCGACGGTGCGTCGCGAAGAATGACCAGATGGTCGGTGTCGTCCGCCGCCAGATTGGAAGTTGCCGCATGCCCGCCCAGCGCCAGTCGATTGCTTTGTCCGTCAAAACGGATATAGCCGCCACGTGCCGTGTTGCTGGTCGCGGTCTCGACGAATCGGATGCGCCCGGACTCCACCTGATCGGCGACCTCGGCGGCGAAATGCAGCGTCGGGCCATCATCGTAGTCGTCGGGACCGCTTACCGTCAGCGTGTCCCGTGGGGTGCTGGTGTTGATGCCGACGCCCGCGCTGGAGCGCAGTACCAAGGCCGCACCATCGTTGGTGCCAAGGTAGTTGAGCGTGGGGTTGATACCGCTGTCGCCACTCGTGCTCCAGCATTGTCCCGCAGTCGGTGCGAGACTGGCCTTCTGTCGATCGGGCAGCGTGGCAAACGCGCCGTCACTGTCGGCATCGCGCACTGCCAGTTCGACCCAAGCGCTGTCGTTGCCGACGAGCTGTTTGCCGAAGTCCGGCTCCAACACGAACAAGCCGTCTTCGATGAGTACATTCTCGTAAACCACCGGCTCGCTGGCGCGGCGTGGGCTGACGGCATCGACAAATGGCGTGAGCTGCAAGTCGTAGCGTCCATTCGCGGGCAGGCCTTGATCCAGCAATTCGCCCTGATAGCGCAAGCTGACGGCAAGGGTGGACGAGGCGCTGCTCAGCCCGAGGACCAGCAGCGCGACGAGGATCGGATTGCGAGTCATGTGGCATGCTCCAGAGTGACCTGTCGCGGAGAACCCGACACGACGCCCCGTCCCGCCAACACGGCATTGCGGTGATTCTGCAATTCGCCACCGCTTCTGCGGCACCATAGCCGCGCTGCCCCACTCGGAAGTCTTCCATGTCCCGTTTTGCTCTGGTGCTTTGTCTGATGATGTCGAACCTGTTTGCTGCAACGCCTGGTGGTCTGACGCTGGAAGCGCTGACCGGCGATCAAGCCCTGTCTGGGCCGACCTTGATGCAGCCGAAAATCGCGCCGGATGGGCGGCGGGTGACCTTCCTGCGTGGGCGCGATGACGACCGTTACCAGATGGATCTGTGGGAGTACCACGTCGCCTCTGGTCAGACACGTTTGCTGGTGGACTCCAAGCGCCTGCTGCCCAATGAGGTGCTGTCGGACGAGGAAAAGGCGCGTCGCGAGCGTCAGCGCATCGCGGCGATGTCGGGCATTGTCGAGTACCACTGGGCACCGGATGGACGGCGTTTGCTGTTCCCGCTGGGTGGCGAACTGTATCTCTATGACATCGAAGCCGAGCCCGCGCAGGCGGTGCGCCAGCTCACGCATGGCGAAGGCTTCGCGACCGACCCCAAGGTGTCGCCCAAGGGTGGCTTCGTCAGTTTTGTGCGCGACCGCAATCTGTGGGTAGTCGATCTTGCCACCGGCAAGCAGACCGCGTTGACGACCGATGGCAGCGACACCATTGGCAATGGCGTCGCGGAGTTTGTCGCCGACGAGGAAATGGACCGCCACACTGGCTACTGGTGGGCTCCGGACGACAGCGCCATCGCTTACGCACGGATCGATGAATCGCCGGTGCCGGTACGCGAGCGTTTCGAAATCTACGCCGACCGCACGGCGGTGATTGCGCAACGCTATCCCGCCGCTGGCGAGCCGAATGTGCAGGTCGGGTTGCATGTGGTCTCGCCTCAGGCCAAGGCGCACAAAGCCATCGATCTCGGCACCGAGGCCGACATCTATCTGGCCCGCGTGGACTGGATCGATGCCGACACGCTGAGTTATCAGATCCAGTCGCGCACTCAGCAGCGGCTGGATCTGTGGCGTACCGATCTCGGCAGTCTGAAGGCAGAACGCGTGCTCACCGAAACGAGTCACACCTGGGTGCCGCTGCACAACAATCTGCAGGTGCTCGCGGATGGCAAGCGCTACCTGTGGACCTCCGAGCGCAGCGGCTTCGCGCACCTTTACCTCGGTCGCTTCGATCAGCCCGGACTGACGCCGCTGACCGAGGGCGAATGGATGGTCGAAGATTTGCTGGGTGTCGATGAAGACGCGGGCGCGGTGTACTTCAGCGCCACGCGCGACTCCGCGCTGGAGCGACACGCCTACGCGGTATCCCTGGCAGGTGGCGAGCCGCGCCGCTTGACCCAACCTTCAGGCTGGCACGATGTGCGCTTTGCCGACAATGCCAGCATCTACGTCGACGCTTGGTCGAACCCACAGACGCCGCCACAACTGGAGCTGTATCGCGCCAATGGCGAACGCCTGGCGGTGCTGCTGCAGAACGACCTCGATGATCCCAAGCATCCGTATGCGCCGTTCCGTGCCGCGCATCGCCCCATCGAGTTTGGCAGCCTGAAAGCTGCCGATGGCATCACTGACCTGCACTACAGCGTGTTGAAACCTGCCGACTTCGACCCTGCCAAACGCTATCCGGTGGTCGTGCTCGTCTATGGCGGCCCCGCCGCGCAGACCGTCAAACGGGTATGGGCACCCGACTTCAATCAGTATCTTGCCCAGCAGGGCTATGTGGTGTTCTCGCTCGATAACCGTGGCACGCCACGACGTGGCGCGGCCTTCGGTGGTGCCTTGTATGGACGACAGGGCACGGTGGAAGTGGAAGACCAGCACGCCGGCATCGCCTTCCTGCGTGCGCAGCCCTGGGTCGATGCCGAGCGCATTGGCGTCTACGGCTGGTCGAACGGCGGCTACATGAGTCTGATGCTGTTGGCCAGAAATGGCGACGACTACGCCTGCGCCGCCGCCGGTGCGCCGGTCACCGACTGGGCGCTCTACGACACCCACTACACCGAACGCTACATGGGTCTGCCGCAAAGCAATCCCGAGGGCTATCGCCAGGCCTCGGTGTTCACCCACCTTGATGGACTGACCAAGCCGCTCCTGCTGCTGCACGGCATGGCCGATGACAACGTGCTGTTCTCCAACAGCACCCGCCTGATGTCCGCCCTGCAGCAACGCGGCCAGCCCTTCGAACTGATGACCTACCCCGGCGCGAAACATGGGTTACAGAAAAAAGACGCCCTGCATCGCTACCGCCTGACGGAGAACTTCTTTGCGCGGTGTTTGCGTCCGTGAGGCCTGCCGCCAGCTGTCATTCGTGTGTCGATTGAATCTGCTGAACTGAGTTGTCTGCTCGCTTAAGAGTGCCTATGAAAACCGATCCAAATCTCGCCCGTCGCCACTTCGTTCGCTTGTCCGCAGCAGGCTTTACCGCTTTGGGCCTGTCGCCCTTTGGTCGGTTGCTGGCGCAGGCTGGTCTGCCTGCAAGGCGCATTGAGGGTTTCGGGCCGTTGGCTCCGGTGGCGGATGACGCAACAGGTCTGCCTTTGTTGATGCTGCCGAACGGGTTTTCGTATCGCAGTTTCGGCTGGGTCAGCACACCGATGAGCGATGGCCGTGCAACGCCGTCGAATCACGATGGCATGGGGGTGGTTCATGCCGACGGTTCGCGATTGACGCTGGTGCGCAACCACGAATGTCCGGGTGTCGGCGGGACGTTTGCCGAGGCGTCGATGACCTACGATCCCGATGTTGACGGTGGAACGACCACGCTGGTGTTCGACGCGGATAAGGGCGAACTGCTGGAATCGCGGGCCTCGCTGTCAGGCACCTTGCGCAATTGTTCCGGGGGCATCACACCCTGGAACAGCTGGTTGAGCAGCGAAGAGGCGGTACTGAATCCCGGACGCGCGGTGCTGGATGAGCGTGTCGTCGACATCCAGCATGCGCACGGCTTCGTTTTCGAGGTGCCATTCAACGGGCCCTCGCGTGCGGAGCCTCTGGTGGCGATGGGCCAGCGCCTGCACGAAGCCGCCGTGGTGCATCCCGCCAGCGGCGACGTCTTTATGACCGAAGATGGCGATCCGCTCGCGGGCTTCTATCGCTTTGTGCCTGACGTGAAGGGCGAGCTGCAGCGCGGCGGCACGCTGTGGATGTTGAAAGCCGAAGGCGTGGCGGATTTGCGAACCGGTCATCAAACCGGCGACCGCTTCAAGGTCAGTTGGGTGCGCATTGAGCATCCCGAGCAGGGCATGGGGACAGACGGCCACCGGGACGGCAATCTGCAACAAGGCCTTGCCGAGGGCGGCAGTCGCTTCATGCGACTGGAAGGCTGCTATGTCGAAGGCGACATCGTCTACTTCACCTCGACCAGCGGCGGCGACGCGGGTTGCGGACAGGTGTGGGCCTACGACGCGAAGGCGTCCGAACTCTTGTTGCTGTTCCAGTCGCCCGCGCAGGAGACCTTGTATTACCCCGACAACCTCGCCATGTCGCCGCGTGGCGGACTGGTGCTTTGTCAGGACAGCTACCGCAAGGAAGCGCAATCCTTGTTCGGCCTGACACCACAAGGCGGCGTCTTCGAGTTTGCCCGCAATAATGGCAAGTACGACAACTTCCGCGGCTTCACCGGTGATTTCACCAACAGCGAATTCGCTGGTGCCTGTTTCTCGCCGGACGGCCGCTGGCTGTTCGTCAATGTCTACACCCCGGGGTTCACGGTGGCGATCACCGGGCCGTGGCAGCAGGGCCTGTTGTAACGCGACAGCCTATTCCAGACAGACTGTCTAGGAATGCCAGTGATCTGACCCATTGCGGCGAACAAGTCAACTTACTTGGCCGTTGGAATGGCACCGGCTGGCAGAACGCAAGTCCATGGCGGCTAGGCGGAAGAGTGACGTCTGTCGTGAAGTTGTCAGCCCGATGCCTGCGAAAAGCCACGAGTCCAAGAGAGTCTTTCTGCCAAGGTCTGCAAACGCGCTCGCAGATGACACATCGACCCCATTTGGCTCGGCTCAATGGCGGCGCGATCCACGTGGAAGGAGATTGAATGACCAATTCTCAGCCCGTTGCCACGCCATCGGTGTTGCCCCATTTTCCTTGGGGCACGCTGCTGCTCAGCACGGCGACCGTTGTCCTGAGCGCTTTCGTTGCAATAGAGATCAGCGGGACGTGGATGGGAAAGGTCAGGATCGTCGACCTTGAGCAATATGGCGTACGTTTCGAGCATGTCCAGAAGCTCGAACTCTGGCGGCTCGTGACTGCGCAGCTTGTCCATGTCAAACAGCTACACATGGTATCGGACGTGTTCTGCCTGCTGTGGGTTGGGACCGCCATCGAAAAGCATGTGGGCGGAATCCGCTTGCTCTTGCTTTGGCTGATCGGCGGTTCCCTGGCAACGCTTTTCAGCACCTTGTTCGTGACCCCGCCGTGGAACCTCGGTACCGGGGCCTCCCAAGCGATCATGGCGATTGCGGGCACTGGGCTCTGGCTGGCGATTGAGGGTGTCGACCGATCGAGGTCGCTGATGTGGCCGGTGGCGTTCTCGATCGGCCTCGCTTTCGCCATCGATATCGTCCACGTCTACCACCCCAAGCCTGGGCATGTTGCCGGCCTGCTGCTCGGACTGCTGGCTGCAATGCTCCACAAAAGGAAAGCCGAGACGTCGCCTTGAATCGGAAGTCGTGTTTTGTGTGCGGAACAGCTCTTCAGCGGTTCATCCGGAACGCGCTTTCACGTTAGCTTCTCTCGGCCAGATTGACTGGCAATACGCCGAGCGCGTCCCCTCACTCCCGCACCGGCAGCTCCAGTGTTTCCTTGACCTCTTCCATCACCGCATAGCTGCGCGAGCCCGCCACGCCGGGCAGGGTCAGCAGGGTGGTGCCGAGCAGCTCGCGGTAGGCGACCATGTCGGCGACGCGGGCTTTGATGAGGTAGTCGAAGTCCCCCGAGACGAGGTGGCATTCGAGCACTTGGGGTAATGACACCACGGCCTGTTTGAAGGCTTCGAACACGTCGTGAGAGGTGCGTACAAGTCGGATCTCCACGAACACCAGCAGCCCGGCCTGCAGCTTGGACGGGTTGAGACGGGCGTGGTAGCCGCGAATAAAGCCCTCGTCTTCGAGCTTTTTGACCCGCTCCAGGCAGGGTGTCGGTGACAGGCCGACGCGCTTTGCCAGCTCCACATTGGCAAGGCGACCATCCTTCTGAAGCTCGCGAAGAATCTTGCGGTCAATTCTATCTATTTGATTTATAAGTACTTTAGTGGTTTTCATGGAATTTTATGCTGGCGATTCAAAGGCGGCAGTGAATCAGCGATGTTGATGTAAAAAATACAGGCAATAACTCTGTCAGAGCGCACATAGACTCCGCAAACATTTTGCATGTCGCAAGTGGAACAGCCAAAACGGCCTGTTGCGATGCGACAAATTCCCAACCCAAGCAGGAGTCAGCCATGCGAATCGGTGTACCGAAGGAAATCAAGAACCACGAATACCGCGTCGGCATGGTGCCCGCCTCGGTCAAGGAACTCGTGCTGCAGGGCCATCAGGTGATGGTCGAAACCAATGCCGGTGCAGGCATCGGCTTCACCGATGCCGACTACATTGCTGCGGGTGCGACCGTGCTGGCGACGGCGGATGAGGTGTTCTCCAAGGCCGAGATGATCGTCAAGGTCAAGGAGCCGCAGGCCGTCGAGCGCGCGCGTCTGCGCGAAGGGCAAGTGCTGTTCACCTATCTGCATCTCGCGCCCGATTGGCCGCAAACCGAAGACCTGATCAAGTCCAAGGCTACGTGCATCGCGTATGAAACCGTGACCTCGGCCAGTGGCGGTCTGCCCTTGCTGGCACCGATGTCGGAAGTGGCGGGTCGTATGTCCATTCAGGCGGGTGCGACGGCGCTGCAGAAGGCCAATGGCGGACGCGGCATGCTGCTCGGCGGCGTACCTGGTGTGGAGCCCTCCAAGGTGGTGATCCTGGGTGGCGGCGTGGTGGGAGCCAATGCGGCGCTGATGGCGGTTGGTCTGGGTGCCCAGGTGGTGATTCTGGATCGCAACGTCGACGTGCTGCGTCGCTTGGTCGCGCAGTTCGGTACCCGCATCGAAACCGTGTTCTCCAGTGCCGATGCCGTCGAGCGGCATGTGCTGGATGCCGATCTGGTGATCGGTGGTGTGCTGATTCCCGGCGCTGCCGCGCCCAAGTTGGTGTCGGCTGATCTGGTCAAGCGCATGAAGCCGGGTGCGGCGGTGGTCGATGTGGCCATCGATCAAGGCGGCTGTTTTGAAACCGCGCACGCCACGACGCATGCCGAGCCGACCTACATCGTCGATGACGTGGTGCACTACTGTGTCGCCAACATGCCCGGCGCGGTGCCGCGCACCAGCACCTTCGCACTCAACAACGCGACCTTGCCCTTCATCATCGAGCTGGCCAACAAAGGTGCCAGGCAGGCCTGCGCCGACAACGTGCACCTGCGCAATGGTTTGAATGTGCATGCCGGTCACGTCACCTACAAGCCGGTCGCCGATGGTTTCAATCTGCCGTATGTCAGTGCGGAGCAAGCGTTGGGGATCTGATTCACCGCCGTATTCATGCGCCAACGTCGCACACACAACAACGCCCGGTCAGCCGGGCGTTGTTGTTCATCGCTGATCGAAGCCGGGCTTGCCCCAGCCGTGGCAGCCGAGGCAACTGGATCGTGGCACCGGATCATGGTGATCTTGAGAATCCTCAAGCGCCGCGAGTTCTCGTTGGATCAGGATGAAAGCCCCCAGCCGCAGGAGGCCGACATGTCGATGGCAACGATTTGGCGCTTCGTGGTCTGTGGTCTGTCCCTGCTGGCCGCCGGGAGAGCCGAAGCGGACCTGGTAAATCTGGCCCTGAACAAGCCTGTCACGGCGTTGACCGACACCGTTTCAGGTGCGCCCGAGGAGGTAGTGGATGGCCTGAGCGAGACGTCCTGGTGGAGCTACCAGGGAACCGTCTCCAGTCTGTCGTTCGTCGTCGATCTGGGCCGCATCGAGCCCTTTATCGCAGTGCTGCAGCAGGCAAGGCAGACCTCGACCTTCACCGTCGAGATCTCGGTAGACGGCAATAGTTGGCGAACGATTCACCAGCAGTCACTGGCCTGGCCGGGCAACGTCGAAATCTCGTTCCTGCGTCTTGAGCGTCCGCGTGCGCGCTATTTCCGTTATGCCGCCAGCAATGCCGAGACCGCTTACGTGGGCATCGCGGAGTTTCAGGTCTTCGATACGGATCGCGTGTTCGTGGATGACTTCGAAGGTGATCCGGTCGGGCTTCGATAAGCGGCGGGCGAGTGGACTGATCGACATTTCGATCTGCGTCGACATGGGCGCATGGCGTGCTCACGGGTAGCGCGCGGGAGGCTGCTACCTCACGCGACCCTTGTGTCCGGCGGCGTTCATGGCAGACTCCCGCACGGGGACGAGGATGGTCCCCACATGGATTCCGGCCCGGTTCCGGACATCATGGTGGAGCGGACACCACAGCGGCGGAGAGCCATGCATTGCCTGATCTACAAGAGCCGAAAAAAGGAGCAGGTGTTCGTCTATTGCGCCTCGGTCGCGGTGTTGAGCCTGTTGCCGCCGATCATTCGTGATCGACTCGGCGCGCTTGATCCCGTGATGACGCTCGCTTTGGATCCCCGGCGCAAGCTTGCGCAAGCGTCCGCGAGTACCGTGCTGAGCAATCTGCGGCGTGTGGGTTATTACGTGCAGAGCAGCGATTCGGTCGACGTGCTGGAGTTCAATGGGCGTCTGCTGGAAGCCGGAGACGAGGTGTCGGCGTGAGAGGGCTGATCGCCGCAGTTCTGCTGGCTTGCGCGCTCTTGGGCGTTGCAGCCATGAGCGATTCGGCATTGTATGGTGCGTTGTCAGGTGGTTCGGCTTGGCTGGTGCTGGTCTGGGCGGTGTTTCGTTTGCCCAGCGATACGGGCGCGCTTGTTGCGGACCGGAAGATGCTGCAACAGTCCACAACGCAATGGCTGTTGACGGTAGCGCTCCTTTGCCTCCCCTTGTGGGCCTATCAGCAACGCCCCGGCGTTGTCTGGATCGTGGTCGGGTGCTTTTCCTTGTCTGGCTGGGTCTTCCTGTTGGCACGCAGCTCGCTGTGGACCTTGGTCTGGCGACGTGCGCGTCGTGGTCTGCCATCGTCAGCAAAGCGTGTCCGGCCCGACCCGAGTGTTTCTACGCAGGTCGTGCTGACCCAGATGATCGTCCTGCCCGTCCTGCAGTTCTGGGCGTTTCCACTGCCACCCGGCGTCCGTGCTTTGGTGCCGACGCACAAGTTCGCACTGGTTGCCGTGATCGTGTTGCTCTGCGTGGGCCTGCTGGGTCTGGCAAGACGGGCCATGTGGCGCGGATTGTCCGCCGTCCAGCAGGTGGCTGGCGAAGCGGAAGTGGCGGTCGATGCCGACCCCGAAGACGCGCAGTGCATCCAGGCAGTCCAGATAAGCTCGCAAACGGCACAGCTGGAGCAATGGGCGCATGCGGGACAGTATCAGCGTGTGGTGGATTGCTTGCAGGCCGACCCTGCGCTATGGGTGATGTTGCAAGAGCATGGCGCCAAGCCATTGCGCCGACTGCTCGCTCTGGCCTGTCAACACGACAATGTCGAACTGCTACGGGATCTGATACTGCTGGGTGCCGATCTCAATATGGGCGCGGAAGATCGGCGCTTTCCGTTGTTGTCAGCGGTGCGCGATACCCTCACGGGACGTCCATCGATCGTGGCCATGCTGCTTGCCAATGGCGCAGATGCAAAGGTGGTGGACGCCGAGGGGCGCACTGCGCTGCACTATGCCGCGCGCTACGCCGATCTTGATGTCGCTGCGCAGTTGCTGGACGCCGGTGCCTTGCTCGACGTTCCTGACAAGGAAGGCAAGACGCCCTTGTATGCCGCGTGCGAAGGAGGCAACTGGCGCGCTGCGAAGTATTTGCTGGACCGTGGAGCGAAGAGTGAGTGGCCGGGCACAGAGCCCGCCCTGCTGGGCGCGGCATCCGGTGAGGACGATACGGCCGGTGTGGAGCTGTTGTTACGGCACAAGTCGCGCATCAATGCGGTGGGTCGTTTCGGACGCAATGCGCTGCATGAAGCAACTTTGCGCGGCAATCTCCGTATTGCCAGCGCGTTGTTGGCGGCGGGTGCCGATGCGGATCACCCCGACCAGGCCGGGGCGACGCCCTTGATGGAGGCCATCCGCTCGGGCGTGGATGCCGTGGTCGCACTGTTTCGCACGGCGCGCGTTGACATCAATCGGGCGGATCGCTACCGGCGAACGCCGCTCGTCCTTGCGTGTTCCACACCGCGAACCAGCGCGAGCATCGTATCGACGCTATTGGGTATGGGAGCGCGCAGCGACGTGCGCGACGAGCACGGTCTTTCTGCGCTGGATCACGCGTTGCAGCGCGGCCGCTGGGATCTGGTGCGCTGTATCGATCCAGACCGCGATTTGCCTGCCGCGATCAGCGACGACCACCTTGGCGAGGACGCGACCGGCGAGACCTTCGAGCGACTTCGCCGCGCCGCCTTGGCTGATCGTGTCGATCTTGTGCGCGCCTTGTTGGGCGATTCGCCGGCGCAGATTGCAAGGCTGAGCGAACGCCTGCTGCTTGAGGAGGCGAACGGCGCGTTGCCCCTGTCGCTTCGCGATTGGCTGATTCGCCAACTGCCCTCAGAAGGTGTGGATCGTGTCTTGGCACACGTAATGAGGATCGGCGAGTCCGATCTGGCAGCCGCCCTGATGCGACTGGGTGGGCAACCGAGCGGCGCTGGCCTGCTGGCGGGTTGGCTGAGTCAGGTCTTGGCACTGCCGTCGCGCTATCGTGCGGCGGCGGCCTTGTGTGCGGAGATGATCGAACGCGGAGCGGATCTGCATGGTGGAGACGCCGGCATCTACCCCTTGCACAGTCTGGTCCGGCTGGGGTGGACCGATTTGCTGCGCACCGCCCTGGGACGCGGCTGTGATCCGAATACCGTGGACCGCGCTGGTTTTACGGCGTTGATGATTGCGGCGACCAAGGGCGATCTCGGATCGGTGGAGGGTCTGGTGAAGGCGGGTGCCAGGACGGACCTGCAATGCGCCGACGGACGCACTGCCTTGGGCATGGCGCTGAGCGCGGGACGTCGCGAATTGATCGATTGGCTCGACTGGTCGCGCTGGCCACACCCACGGCGACCGCTGCGTGCGGCGGACCTGATCGACGCTGCCCGAGCGGGGGACTTGAACGCGGTGCGTTGCCTGCTGGCTTGCGGGTTTGCGGTCGATCAGCGCGATGCCAAAGGCAGTACCGCCTTGCTGCATGCGGCGGGCAGCGGCGAGCTGCGCATCGTGCAAATGCTGCTGAACGCGGGTGCCGATGCGGGCGTGGTCGCCGCGACGGGGGCGACGGCGCTGAGTGCCGCGATCATGCGTGGGCATGCCGAGGTCGTGCGCGAACTGCTGACCCGGCAAGGTGTCCAGAGCCACCGCTTCGACGGCGGGATTTCTCCGCTGATGCTGGCCGTCGCGCTTGGGAGGCAGGAAATTGCCGAGCTGTTGCGGGCGCAGGGTGCGGACGTGTGCGAGTGCGATGACCTGGGTAACAGCCTGCTGCACTACCTTGCACGCTTCGGCTTTTCCGCACGCGAACCACAGGCGGTGCTACGCCATTGGCAGTCGCTGCTGGGGACGCCGGTTGTGGGTTTGATCAATCAGGTCAACCGCCGAGGGGAAACGGCACTGATGGTGTTGCTGGGTGCCGATGCCCCGCCACAGGCATTTGTCTGCGAAGCCGGTATCACCCAGCAGATCACGTTGCTGGTGCGGCACGGCGCACAACTGGATGGACAAACCGGGTCCGGTGCCAGCGTCCTGCACCTGGCTGCACAACGCGGGGCCTTGAGCTTGGTCGATGCCTTGCTGAGTTTGGGTGCGCCGCGTGGCTTGCGCGACACGATCGGCAGGGATGCCAGTGAAACCGCGTTAAGCAAGGGCTACGTCGATGTCGCTGCGGCGCTGCGCACCTCAAGTGCACCGGTATCGATGGCGCGTTTGCTGCGGCAGCCGGAGAACTGATTCCAGCGGTGGCGGGTGCAGGCAGGTTCTGGGGTTGCTCGTAGGGTCATTCACCAGCGGACCTCGCCATGAACTTGCTTCCGATCCTCCGATTCGCACTGCTCAGTTGCGGTCTGTGTCTGAGCCAACTCTCGATTGCCCAATCGGCCCAGGACGGTTTTGACCCCAACGTCAATGGCACCGTGCGCGCGCTGGCGCGATTGGATGACGGCAAGCTGCTGGTTGGTGGCGATTTCAGCAGCGTAGGTGGCGTGTTCCAGACCCGTCTGGCGCGTCTGCATCCAGATGGTCGTCGGGATAGCAGCTTCGGCAATCCGATCACGGGCGGCAGCGTGTGGGACATCCATATCGCACCGAATGGGGATGTGCTGATCGGTGGTGAAAATCTGGCCGTGACCGACATTGCGATACCGGTCGGTGGCTTGGTACGGATCAAGGCCGATGGCTCGATCGATCTCGATTTCGATCCGGTGTCAGCGGGACGCGTTGACGCGATCATCGATGACGGCGCGGACGGCTTCTATCTGGGCGGGACGTTCACGAGCGTCGGCGGACAGCCGAACGCCTTTTTTGCCCGCATCAACGCGCAGGGATCCTCGATCTCCGGCAATCTGCTGGGCGTGAATGCCCCGGTTCACAGTCTGGCTCGGGATACGTCCAATGGGGCGATTTTCATTGGCGGTGAGTTCACCCAGGTCGGCGGTCTGCCGGTCAACCGGATTGTTCGATTGCTTAGCGACAATGTGCGCGATACGCGTTTTGTGGCGGACATCAATGGCAGCGTCCTGGCCATGTCGTTGGCGCGCAATGGCGATCTGCTGGTCGGTGGCGAGTTCACGCTAGTCAATGGCGCGTCGCGGCTCAATTTCGTGCGGCTGACCGCGCGGGGCGGCATCAATACCGACTACCCCGAGCGCGGCATTGACGGTCGTGTCAGGGCTGTCGTGGAGCGCGCAGACGGCGACATTGTCGTCGCCGGGGATTTCACTCGAGTCAGCAACAGGACGCACAAGCACATCATCCAGCTTGACGACAACACGACGCGAAGCGTGATCATCGGAGGCATGGATGCGCCGGTCCATGCCTTGCTGTTACTGGAGGGTGATCATCTGATCCTGGCGGGCGAGTTTGCGGATGCGGGGGGGCTGGTGCGCAACCGCGTGGCACGCGCGGAAGGGCATGGTGGGGTGGATGAGTCACTCGACACGGCCTTGAACGGTGTCGTGACCACGGTCGTGCGCCTTGCCAGCAATCAATGGTTGGTAGGTGGTGACTTCAGTCAGTTCGATGGGGCGACGCGCACCCGACTGGCTCTGATGGACAGCCAAGGAGAAGTCGTTTCGCCCCTTTCCGGCACGACGGATGCGCAGTTGAATGGCGTGCCCTTGGCAATGGCCGCACTGCCGACGGGCGAGATCATCATCGCGGGCGAGTTCACCAGCGCCTACAACGCGGGTGCGGGCTTCGTGATCCGTGTCAATGGCGACGCCAGTCAGCGCTCCTCGTTCGCAAACTTCGCGGCGGATGCCAATGCCACGGTGCGCGCCCTTGCGGTTCAGCCGGACGGCAAGATCCTCATCGGCGGCGACTTCAGTCAGGTCAGCGGCTTCAGTCGTCCAGGCATTGCGCGCTTGAACGCCAACGGCACCTTGGACACCACATTCAACGCGCTCCTCAATGGTGGGGCGGTGGTCCGCGCGATCGCGCTGCAACGCGACGGCAAAGTGGTGATCGGCGGGACGTTCTCCAGTGCCAGCGGGTCGCTGCGCAATCATCTGGCACGGGTCAACGGTGCGGGCGGTGTGCTGGACACGACCTTCGATCCGAATCCGAATGGCCGCGTCGATACCCTGTTGCTACAACCCGATGGCGACATTCTGGTCGGCGGCGAATTCACCACGCTGGGAGCGACGAGTCGGGTAAGGGTCGCGCGGATCAATGGCGATGGCAGTGTCGACACGGGTTTCAACGCCAGTCTGAGCAGTGCCGCCGTGGCGCGCGTCTCGGCCTTGGCTCTGCAAGCGGATGGGCGCGTGCTGATCGGCGGCAGCAACGGCCTGATCACGCGGCGTTTGGCGACGGGAGCGACCGACCCGACCTTCGCCGTGACCAGCAACAGCAGCATTCTGGGTATCAACCTTGGGATCGATGGCAAGATTCTGGTCAATGGCAGCTTCACCAGCATGGCTGGACAAGCCCGGGATGGCTTGGCGCGTGTCGTCGCTTCGGATCGTGATGCGGGGATCGCTTTCGCTTACAACAGTGCGCTGGGCAGCATCTTGTGGGGTGTTCGAGACAGCGCCGCCCAAGTGATTGGCACGCCGGTGCTGTCGTTTTCCAGCGACGATGGCCAAACCTTCGAGGTCATTGGAGAAATGACGCGCATCAGTTCCCTCTGGCGTGTGGCGGTCGATCCGCCCACCACGCAACCCGTGCTTTACCGGATCGAGGCGAGCGTCGCCGGCGGGAGTGCGGGTAGCGCCATCTCGCGTGTGGTCACGACACACCTGCTGCAATTGCCCGCCGCGCTATTTGCCGACGGATTCGAGTGAGGCTGTCGACCTGTGACGCTGTGAAATGCGCAGACGCCCGCGCTAAGGCGTCTGCGCATTTCGCACACGATGAGGGAGCCGCGCTCGATTTTGCGTTTACTTCACGCCGGTGATCCTGTAGACCACGGGTTCGCGAAATCCTGGAGGGGAATATGCGCAAGACGATGTTGGGGAAGTGGGTGCTGTGGAGTTGCGGACTGGTGCCGATGGCAGCGCTTGCCTTGGGTGACGGGCCGGTGCTGCAGCGGCATGTCGATCAAGCTGCGGCGGAGTCTGGCACCGAGACCTTCGATGCGCTGTTTGCGCAGGGTCACAACTTGTTCGTGGCCAAGTTCAATCAGTATGACGGCCAGGGGCGTCCGGCCACGACGGGCGGTGGTGCGCCGCGTGTCGCCGGATCGGCACCGCTGTTCCTGCGCACATCTGGACCGGACTCCAATTCCTGCGCCGGATGCCACAACGATCCCTTCGTCGGTGGCGCGGGAGATGTGGTGGCGAATGTCTTCGTGCTGGCGCAGACGCTGGATCCGGTCACCGAATCGGTCTCGGGTCGCTTCAGTAACGAACGCAACACGCTGGGCATGCAGGGCTCAGGCGCCATTGAAATGCTGGCGCGCGAGATGAGTGTCGACTTGCGCAATCAGCGCGCGGCTGGCATGCAGCAGGCGCGCGCGAGCGGGCAATCGGTGCGGGTGAATCTGTCGACAAAAGGGGTCTCCTTTGGCGCGTTGGTAGCGCACCCTGACGGGCACTACGACAACACGGAAGTGCAGGGCATCGACGCCGACCTCGTACTGAAGCCGTTTCACGAGAAGGGCGTGGTGGTTTCGCTGCGCGAGTTCAGTGTCAACGCGATGAATCACCATCATGGAATGCAGGCGGTTGAACGTTTCGGAATGGCACGCACCGGCAGCGCGGACTTCGATCAGGATGATGTGGCAGACGAGTTGAGCGTGGGCGACATCACGGCGGTGACCTTGTATCAGGCCGCCTTGGGCGTGCCGGGACAGGTCCTGCCCAGCGAAACCGAGACATTGGTGTCGACCTTGGTGGGCGAGCGGATCTTCGAACGTGTCGGCTGCGCCGACTGCCATGTGCCGCTTCTCGCCCTGCAAGGGCGCGAATTTGTCGAGCCCAATCCGTTCAATCCGAGTGGAACCGCCGGTGTCGCCGAGCTTCGCAACATTCGCTTCGACCTCACCACGCAAGGGCAATTGCCGCGTCTGGAGCCGGCCGCGGATGGCGGTGCGCTGGTGCGGGCGTATACCGATCTGAAGCGCCACAATCTGTGCGACGAGGAAATCCGGCACCTGTGCAATGAGCAGCTTGTGCAGGCTGGGGTGGCGACAGAGCTCTTCGTCACCCGCAAGCTGTGGGATGTCGGCAACTCAGCGCCGTACGGCCACAAAGGCGATCTGACCACGCTGACCGAAGCGATTGACGTGCATGGCGGTGAAGCACGCTACTCGCGCGATGCCTATTTCGCCCTCGATCAGCGTGGTCGTGATGCCGTCATCGACTTCATGAAGTCACTGCAGATGCTGCCGCCCGGCACGCCCGATCTGATCGTTGACTCGACGCTGCAGGGCGTGCAGAAAACCGCCTTGCAGCAACGTCACAAACTGGCGGTCCAGCATGCCCTGGCAGAAGTGCCCGAGCGCCCATTGCATGACAAGGGGCGGCGCTGAGCGACGCATGGGTCGGCGTCGCGCCTGCGCGCTCAGTCGCGGCTGGCGGTCAGGTTCGAGTTGAGGATGGATTGCAGAAATTCATCCCGACTCAGGCTTGCCGCAGGATGCTGGTCCTGCAGTTCGGCCAGCATCCATAGCCTTCGATCACGATGGGCGTGGGCAGGGAATACCAAGGTCTCTGAGGGCAACTGCAGGATGCGATGCAGACTTTCCCAATGTGCGCTGGGCAACTGCACGCCAGGTCCAAGGTGACAGTCGAAGGGGGTCAACAGGTCCCCGCAGAACAGGCGGTCGTGCCACAGCAGACTGAGCCCTTGCTCGACATGACCGGGAGTGTCGAGCAGTTGAATGGTTGTTGAGCCCAGCAGCAACGTTCCCGTGTCGGGGCGCGGGCTCAGCGGCGAAATCGGGATTGCGCCAGTCAATTCGCTCAAGGCGCGACCAGCTGGGAATTCCGGGTCGTGGACATGCGTTTGCACGACGTGTCTCAGCTGCAGTCCGAGCTCGTGCAGCAGCGCGAGAATGAGTGCGATATCGGCAATCGCCGGATCAATGAGCAGGGCCTGACGCTCACCCGGATTGGCGATCAGGTAGGACAGTCCGCCCGTCGAGCGATCAAACAGGACGCGGAAGACGCCACAGGCATGCACGTCGGTAGTGTTCATTGACTCATCTGCCACTGGCGCGTGATGGAAGGGCGTCCGGGGATTGTGAGTTCTCACGCCCCCCGGATGCCTTGTCCAATGTCAATCGTGTCGGGGTGTCTGATCAGATTGCGGGTTGGCGCGCGCTTCCTCGTTCTCACCCCACATCGCGTTGAGGATCGCCAGCAGCACGGCAAAGCCCACACCCAATATCCAAGCGAAATACCACATACGTGCTCCTTCAGTGATGGCAACCGCAGCCGTGTCCACCGCAACCGCCTTCGGCGACGACGACGGGGGACCATGGGGACGGAATCGGGGCGCTCAGTTCACCCTTGCAGAACATCGTGAGGGCCAGATCCGGGTCGGTGATGTCGGTAATCAGTGCGCGCACCTTCTGCGCGGCCAGACGCAGTTGCAGGCCCGGGCCCACACCACGGGTGATCAAGGCGTCGATGTTTTGCAGTCCTGGCGGCAGTGGCGCGCCCCACTGTGAAAACGTCTCGTCCAGTGACAATTTCACCCAACTCCGTTCGACTTCTTTGCCCTGATCGAAGCGGACCAGCAGGAAGTTGCGGCACTTGCCTGCGTGCTCGGTGATTTCGCGTTTGTTCTGCATCGTCAATGCGACGGTGGTAAAAGCCATGGCGGTATGCTCCTCAGTAAGCGGAATGCGCGTTTTCGCGGACGTAGGCGGCGGTGACTTTGCCGCGCATCACGCGATAGGCCCAACTGGTGTAGATGATGATCAAGGGCATGAAGATCACCGTGGCCCAGAACATCAGGCCCAGGGTGAGGTGGCTCGATACGCTGTCCCACACGGTCAGACTGGCGTTGGGTGTCGAGGACGAGGGCATCACGAAGGGGAACAAGGTCACACCCGCCGTGCCAATCACACCCGCCATCGAGATCGAGCTGGCGATGAAGGCCAGCCCGGTGCGATACCAGCGCACCAGCGCAACGGCCCACAGCGCGCCCAGAATGCCCAGTGCGGGAATGATCAACAGCGCCGGATACTGCGCAAAGTTGTTCCACCAAGCGCCGACCTCTCGTGTAACAGTTTTCGCGAGTGGGTCTGGCAGCGCGTTCGGGTTGACCGCGGAAGTGATCACGTAGCCCTCGATGCCGGTGTGCAACCACACGCCCGCCGCGACAAATCCCGCCACCATCAACAGACCGAAGACCATTGCCGCACGGATCGCACGTTGCTGGATGCGGCCTTCGGTGCGATGCGCCAGATACACCGCGCCGTGCAGGGTGATCATGGCGGTCGAGACCACACCCGCCAGTAGGGCGAACGGGTTGAGCAGCGCCCAGAAGCTGCCGGTGTAGGTCGACATCAGCAGGTCGTTGAAGTGGAACGGCACGCCCTGGAAAAGATTTCCGAAGGCCACGCCGAAGATCAGCGGTGGCACGGCACCGCCGACGAACAGGCCCCAATCCCAGATCTTGCGCCAGGTCGGGTTATGCAGCTTGCTGCGGTAGTCGAAGCCGACCGGGCGGAAAAACAGCGCCCACAGCACGGCCAGCATGGCCCAGTAGAAGCCGCTGAAGGCCGTCGCGTAGACCAGCGGCCACGCCGCGAAAATCGCGCCACCACCAGTAATGAACCAGACCTGGTTGCCATCCCAGTGTGGGCCGACGGTGTTGATGATGACGCGGCGCTCGACGTCGTCCTTGCCCGCGAAAGGCAGCAAGGTGCCGACGCCCATATCGTGACCGTCCATGATGGCGAAGCCGAGCAAGAGCACGCCGACCAGCAGCCACCAGATCAGTTTGAGGGTTTCGTAATCGAACATGGTCGTGTCCTCAGTGGGCGTCGGCGTAGGTGGGTTCGTTGTCGTAGCGGCCAGTACCCAGGCTGCCCGGTCCCTGCTTGGCGAAGCGCACCATCAGGTACATCTCGACGATAGCCAGCACGGTGTAGAAGGCCACGAAGCCAGCGATGGAGGCGTACAAACTCTCGACGGTGAGATTGGAAACCGACAGATGGGTCGGCAGCACGCCGTAGATGGTCCAGGGCTGCCGACCATACTCGGCCACGAACCAGCCCAGCTCGCTGGCAATCCACGGCACCGGCAACATCCATAGCGCCCAGCGCAGCAGCCAGGGCTTCTGCATGCAGTTGACCTTCAGTGTGGACAGGAAGGCGAGAGTGAATAGCGCCAGCATCAGAAAGCCCAACCCGACCATGAAGCGGAAGCTCCAGAACATCGGCGTGACGGCGGGCACGGTGTCATGCACGGCCTTATCGATCATCTCAGGGCTGGCGGCGCGCACATCATCGGTATAGCGCTTGAGCAACAGGCCAAAACCCAGATCGGCCTTGTGTGCCTCGAAGGTGGCTTTGGCTGCAGCGTCTTCCCGGTTCTTGCGCAGCGTCTCCAGTGCAATCACGGCGTTGACACCCGACAGGATACGTTCGCGATTGCGTTCTTTGATGTCGTGAATGCCGGGCATCGTATGGGTGACCGAGCGGGTGCCGATCAGACCCATGACGTAGGGAATCTGCAGGTCCCAGTCGTTCTTCTGCTCCGCTTCATTCGGCCAGGCCACGAGATTGAAAGGTGCAGGCGCGGGATCGGTGTGCCACATGGCTTCCATCGCGGCGAGCTTGGTCTGCTGCGCTTCACCCACCGTGTAGCCCGACTCGTCACCCAGCACGATCACCGAGCAGACCGATGCCAGCCCGAAGGCGGCGGCAACGCGGAAGCTGCGCTTCGCGAACTCGACATCACGCTTACGTAGCAGATAGAAGGCCGAAATCGACAGCACAAACATCGCACCGGTGACATAACCGGCCGAGACGGTGTGGACGAACTTGGCCTGCGCATCGGGGTTGAACACGACCGCCCAGAAGTCGACCATTTCCATGCGCATGGTGTCGTAGCTGAATTCCGCGCCGACCGGATTCTGCATCCAGCCATTGGCGACCAGAATCCACAACGCGGACAGGTTGGTGCCGATCGCCATCAGCACGGTCACCATCAGGTGCTGCGGCTTGGAGAGCCGGTCCCAGCCAAAGAAGAACAGGCCGATGAAGGTCGATTCCAAGAAGAAGGCCATCAACCCTTCGATCGCCAGCGGGGCACCAAAGATGTCGCCGACATAGTGCGAGTAGTAAGCCCAGTTGGTGCCGAACTGGAACTCCATGGTGATGCCGGTGGTGACGCCGAGGGCGAAGTTGATGCCGAATAACTTGCCCCAGAAGCGGGTCATGTCCTTCCACACCACCTTGCCGGTCATGACATAGACCGACTCCATGATGACCAGAATCCAGACCATACCGAGAGTCAGTGGCACAAACAGGAAGTGGTACATCGCAGTTACCAGGAACTGCAGTCGCGATAAATCAACCAGTTGTTCTGAAATCACAACAATCTCCTCACACAGCAAATAGGTCAGTGCCGGATTGGGTGGACCCGCCGGGAAGCCCGACAGCCGCCAAGGATGGACTTTCCAGCCCTGGCCCAAACACGAAACATGCCAAGCAGCATGCGCTCGCTGGATGTCAAAAAATGTTGTTCTAGATCAAATGCTTGCGCGACATATTGCCGCAGCGTCAATGTGCCGCGCGACAAACTGCAGCAGGTCTGGCGGCAATCGGTGATCGAAGGTCTGCCGATGGCAGTGTTGGCAGTGTGCCAATCTGCCAATATGGCAGTGTCATCGATCCCGGAGCTCAGGAATGCAACCGCTGGCCGAATTGATCGCCTATCTGGAGAGCCTGCCCGAACCGCACATCCTGTTTGATGGGCAGTACCGCATCCTGGCCGCGAACGCGGCCTATCGTGCGCAGTTCCAGCGAAGCGACAACGTCGTGGGACGCACCTGTTACCAGGTTTCGCACGGCATCAACCGACCTTGCGATCAGGCGGGCGAATCCTGCCCCTTGGCCGCCGCGAAACTGTCCGGCAAGCGCGAGCGGGTGCTGCATCTGCATCACACCAACGAAGGCGATGCCTACGTCGGTATCGAGCTGGTGCCGATCCATGATGCGAGCGGCGAAGCGCGCTATTTCGTCGAGCGCATGGAGAGCCTTTCGCTGGCTCAAACGGCGGCCAGTCCACAGGGAATGGTCGGGCGCTCGGCGGCCTTCCAGCGCATGCTGGCGCTGCTCAATCGTGTCGCGCCGTCAGAGGCATCGGTGTTGTTGCTCGGCGAGTCGGGAACCGGCAAGGAACTGGTTGCCCAGGCACTGCATCGGGCCAGCCATCGTCGCAGTGGACCAATGGTTGCGGTCGACTGTGCGAGTCTGCCGGAGAGCCTGTTCGAAGCCGAGTTGTTCGGGCACGAGCGCGGTGCCTTCACGGGTGCCAGCGCGGCGCGGCGCGGCTTGGTGGAATCGGCCAGCGGCGGCACGCTGTTCCTTGACGAGGTGGGCGATATTCCGCTCAGCATGCAGGTCAAGCTGCTGCGCCTGATCGAGTCGGGAACCTATCGTCGAGTCGGCAGTAGTGACTTGCGCCACGCCGACATCCGGCTGGTTTCAGCGACCCATCGGGACCTGCAGCAGCGCGTGCGCGAAGGTCTGTTCCGCCAGGACCTCTACTTCCGAATCGCCACCTTTCCTATTCGTCTGCCCAGCCTGCGTGAACGGCGAACGGATATCCCCTTGCTGGCGGAGTCGATGCTGGCGCGTCTGGCGGGAACGCGTGTCCTGCGACTGAGCAGCGATGCGTTGCAGCGTCTGAGCGAGCATGACTTTCCCGGCAACATCCGCGAACTGCGCAACCTGCTGGAGCGTGCCCTGTTGCTGACCGACGGCGATGAGATCAGTGCGGAAACACTGGATGCCGCCGTTGCGCTGGAAGGCCCGTTGAGGGTGCCAGCGCCCATCCTTCGGCTTTCCAGCGGTTCGACGACGCTGTCGTCGGACCAGCTTCGCCAACACGCCGCCGCGCATCAGGGCAGTCGGCGCGAACTGGCAAAGCAGCTCGGTATCAGCGAGCGCAGTCTGTATCGCCGACTGCGCTCGCTGTCTCCGGACGTCGAACAGGAAGAAACGAAGCCTTGAACGGGTCCGCTTACTTGGGCACGCCGGGGAACTGGTCGACCGGCAGCTTGAGGTAGCGCACCCCGTTGGCTTCCGGTTCCGGAAGCTGACCCGCGCGGATGTTGACTTGCACCGAGGGCAGTATCAGTACCGGCATGGCCAAAGTCTTGTCACGAGCCTCGCGCATCTCGACAAAGGCATCCTCGCTGCGCCCGCCACCGACGTGGATATTGGCGGCCTTTTCAGCGCCAATGCTGGTCTCGTAGAGATACTCGCGACCGCCTGGTGCGTAGTCGTGGCAGACGAACACACGCGTGTCATCGGGCAGCGCGAACAGGCGATGGATCGACTTGTAGAGGATGTGCGCGTCGCCACCCGGGAAGTCGCAGCGCGCCGTGCCGCCATCGGGCATGAACATCGTGTCGCCGACGAACAGCGCATCACCGATCAGGTAGCTGACGCTGTCGTTGGTGTGGCCCGGCGTGGCGAGCACTTGGACTTCAATGGTCCCCAAAGCGAAGCGATCGCCATCCTTGTGCAGGTGGTCGAACTGGGTGCCGTCGACCGGAAAATGGTCGCCCAGATTGAACACGGTGCGAAACGTCTTCTGCACCTTGCAGATGCCCTCGCCGATGGAAAGCTTGGCGCCGGGAAACTGCTCGCGCAGCCAATGGCCGCTGGAAAGATGATCCGCATGCGCGTGGGTCTCAAGAATCCAGCTCACGCTGAGGCCATGGGCAATCACTGCGTCACGCACTTCTTCGGCATTCGCCAGGGAGGTGTTGCCCGACTTCGGGTCGTAATCCAGCACCGGATCAATGATCGCCGCCTGCTTGCTCGCAGGATCAAAAGCAACATAGCTCCAGGTGCAACTGTCTTTGTGGAAAAACGGCAGAACGGTGGGTTTCATGGCGATCTCCTTGGGCGAACGTCAGCGAAAAGGATGCGTGCCAACACCGAAGCGAAGGCGCGCTGGGTTGAATCACAGCAAGCCGGGCAGCGTGCGATAAACGATGAACACGCCCATCACGACGAGGAATCCGGCGAAAACGCGTTTCAGCAAGGCTTGCGGCAGGCGGTCGGCGATCTGCATGCCAATGACCGTACCTGCCGCGCCAATGCCGATGAAGGTGAAGATCAGCGTCCAATCCAGGGCCACGCCAGCCCGATGCAGCAGCAACCAGTGCTTGGCGAAACCACTGAAGGCGTTGGCGGCGATGATCCACAGGCTGGTCCCGATGGCGACCTGCATGCGCAGTCCGCCGAGCAGGACCAGCGCGGGCACGATCATGAAGCCACCGCCGATCCCGACCACGCCGGTAACGGTGCCAACGCCAACTCCATCCAACACGATGGCCGCGCGGCGTCTTGGGGCCAATTGGGCTGGCGCAGCGCTGGCCGCGGACTGGCGGAACATCATGAACGCGGCCGCCAGCATGACGACGGCGAACAGCAGGAGCTGCATCGCGCCGGAAAGCCACTGCGACAGCCAAGCGCCGAATACGGTGCCGACCATGCCGGGAAGGCCAAACCAGACGACGCTGCGCCAATCCACTTGTCGTTTGAATGTGCGTGGCAGTGCGCCCGCCAGTGCGATGCCACCGACGATGGCCAGTGATCCGGCGATCGCGATCTTTTCCGGCTGACCGACCACATAGACCAGAATCGGCACGGTCAATATCGACCCGCCGGAACCCAGCAGCCCAAGGCTAAGGCCGATGGTCAGGGCGCCGATCAGTGCTAGCAACATGCTGTTCTCGCTCGAAGTGCGGGGTATTGGGGCTCGTCGCAGTGCACCAACAGCGCCATTGAAATAAGTAAAATCTAATTGAGATTCAACTGAATCTATGCGCCTACCTTAGCTTGCGACGTCGACAGCGTCGAGTTGCTGTGCAGCAGACTCGCAGGGAGGACGGGACAGGCTGGTGGCGATGCCTGCGTTGGTGGTATGCCCACCGAATTGTCCGGCTGCGCCGCGTTGACGCGTATCCCGTGCGTGCTTTGGGCGTCTTGCGGACCATACTTTGCCGTTTGACGCAAGACGTGGCGCGAAGCGCATTTGGCAGGCATCATCTGGATGCAGAGGCGCTGCGGTTTGGAGAGCCTCTGACATCGTTGACAGGGGCTGTACCCGGTTTCCAGCGCCATCCACGTGGTCTGCTGGCAACGATTCGACTGGTTTCATCTGCACCGGATTCGAGCTGTCCTTCCAACAGTTCGCGTTCACCGAAACGGGTCGGTCATGACAAGGAAGTCACCGAAACCCCAGTCCTCACGCCACGGTGGGGGCTGGGGTTTCGTGTTTCTTGCGGGTCAGATTTTGGGCTGGCGGTCTCAACGCTGAAACGGTGGCCAGCCCATTCCTCAGCTGGCGCGCAGCCACAAGGCCGCCTGCGCTTCCCCGCTCAGTGCACACCATTGCCCAGCAGCCAGCCCGTCCAGCGCGAGTCCGCCGATCTGGCTTCGGTGCAGTGCGGTGACGTGGTTGCCGGTCGCGGCGAACATTCGTCGAACCTGATGGTAGCGGCCTTCGTGCAGGGTCAGACGCACACTCTGCGGCGAAAGCACCTGCAGTTCGGCGGGCAGCAAGGGCGATGACTCGCCATCGAGCAGCAGCTCGCCGCTGGCGAACAACGCCGCTTCGTGTCCGCGCAGCGGCTCGGCCAGCTCGGCCTCGTAGACCTTGGGCAGATGGCTGCGTGGCGAAATGATCCGATGCAGCAGTTGTCCATCGTCCGTCAGCAGTAGCAAGCCAGACGTTTCGCGATCCAGTCTTCCGACCGTTGCGAGCACGGGGGAGCGGCTGCGGAAGCGATCCGGGAACAGGTCATAGACAATGCGACCGGGGTCCTTGCTCGAACAGGTATAGCCGACCGGCTTGTGCAGCATCAACAACAAACCTTGCGGCGGATCGAGCGGTTGATCGTCGAACAGAATCTCGCCGTGTTCCACGGCACTGTCCGGGCGCAGAGGTCGACCATCGATGGCGCGAACCCAGCCTTCACGAAGACACAGCGCAACCTCGCGACGACTGCAATAGCCGAGGTTCGAGAGCAAGCGATCCAGACGAACCCGACTCATACGTGTGCCTTCCTTGCGTGGAGTACTTTGTAGCCGTCTGCCTGCAGCACGGTAAGGACATTTCCCAGGCCCTGCATCAGCAGGCTTTCATAGGGCAGATGACGATTGGCGACCAGCCATAGCTCGCCGCCTGGCGCGATGGCGGATATCGCTGTGCGGAGAAATTGTTGCCCCAGTTCGTGTGATTGCGCGCCGCCCGCGTGAAACGGCGGATTGCTGATGACCACATCGTAGTGGCGAGGCAGCCCTCGTGTGACGTCATGCCAGTGCACCTCGTAAGGCACCGCCAGCGCGCCCAGGTTTCGCTTCGCCAAGCCGAGTGCGCGGGCGTCCGCTTCGTAGAGGTCCATCCTGCTCAGTGCTGGACAATGTTTGGCCACGTGAGCGGACAGCACACCGGCACCCGCACCCAGGTCGGCCAACGAGCCGCTCAAATCGGTCGGCAGTGCCTGCATCAGCAAGGCGCTACCCGCGTCGATGCGACGCGCGGCGAAAACACCCGCCTGCGTCCACAGTGAAAGGGGCGCACACCACTGCGGCGCGCCGGCCAGCAGCCATTCCTGCGCCAGCGCCGCATTGCAGCGCGCATGGGGCTGGCTGACCACAAGGGCGCGGCAGCGATGCTTGCTTAGGACCTCGACCCGGCCAAACAGTGCTTCGACATCACTCTGTAGGCTGCGCGCGCCGCGCTCGTTGTGCTGGGCGCAGATCAGCATGCCACCGTCGGTGCATCGTTGCGCCGCCGCCGCCAGTTCCGCGCGCGCCGCGGCACGAACCGGCGACGGCCAGACCATGACGCGCTGGAAGTGTTGATCCGGGGCGAGCCCAGCGAGATCCGCCAGCACGTCATGCCCTGTTGCGGTCATCGGGTCGACGAACGGTTTGAACGGCTGCACCGCCGTGACTGCGGGAAGGCGTTCCAGTAACTCGATCCGCGCGCCAAGCGCCAGAACGGACGGCGATGCGGACGGCACGGTGGCTTGCCACGCGTCAAGCAGTGCGGCCGCCAGGATGTGGTCGGAGACCGTTCCGCTCATGACTCGAGTGCGTACTCGCGTAAATGATCCAGGCTCACCACGCCCAGCGCGTTGAGGTGCGTTGCCTGCAGGATAACGCGCGGTGCGACGCCCGCGTGGTAGGCCTCCAGCCAGCGGGCAGCGCAAAGGCACCAGCGATCACCGGCGCGCAGGCCGGGGAAGTCGAACTCCAGCCTGGGCGTTGAGAGGTCGTTACCGGCCGCCTTGGAAAACGCCAGGAAACGCGCGTCCATCACTGCGCAAACCACGTGCAAGCCGTGATCCGTCGGGTCGGTGCGGCAACAGCCGTCGCGGAAATAACCCGTCAAGGGCTTCAGGCTGCAGGGCTGCAAGGGCAGACCCAGCACATTGAGCGACTCCGGCATACGTCTTCCTGATGAACGAATCGCGCCTGGCATCACGCCGAGCCGGGCGGGTAGAGGCGCACTTTAACAGGCAGCGGCGATGCGACTGCATCTAGACCGAGCGCGTCACGCAGGTCCAAACGCCCGTCCGCTAAGGCAAATCTGTGCAAAACCATCGCACAAGACTGGAATTGCGCCGCAGTTCCGGGCATTCTCCGCGACCCATGCAAAACCACAGTCTTTCCCCAAGCGCCTGCCCTTGCGGCAGTGGCAAGTCCTATGACGCCTGTTGTGGCGTCTATCACGGTGGAGCGCCCGTGCCCAATGCGGAAGCATTGATGCGTGCCCGCTATACCGCCTACGTGCAGCGTCGCAGCGACTTTCTGTTGGCCACTTGGCACGAAAGCACTCGACCAGCGACCCTGGATCTGAGTGATCGGCCCGGATTGCGTACCAACTGGTTGGGCCTGCAAGTCATCTCCTTCCGGCAGATGGATGCACAACGTGCTGAAGTGAGCTTCATCGCGCGTCTGCGCATCGGTGCCGGTGGTGCGCAGCGCATCGTCGAACGCAGCCAGTTCGTTTTTGAGAACGGACAATGGCTGTATGTCGACGGTGAGATAGGTCCCAAGAAATAGGTGACTGAGGCCGATGTCTGAGTCCGCGCCCGCCCCGGCGGCCCCGCGCGGGCTGGATGCCGCGCTCAAGGATGCCATTCGCGCCAGCTATGATCGTCTGAAGCAGGCGCTGCCGGGTTTCAAGTCGCGTGCAGCCCAAGGCCAGATGATTGCCGCGGTCGCCCGCGCGTTGGCGCAGGACAAGGCGATCGCCGTGGTCGAAGCACCGACCGGCACTGGCAAGTCCATGGCCTATTTGGTTCCCGGTCTAGCCATTGCGCAAGCGCATCGCAAGCGATTGATCGTCAGCACTGCCACCATTGCTTTGCAGGAGCAACTGGTCAGTCGCGATATTCCGGCGTTTCTGACGGCGGTCGGCGGCACGGCGAAAGTCGTCTTGGCCAAGGGCCGCCAGCGCTACGCGTGCACACGCAACATGAACGAGTTGGCGCATACCGATGCCGACCTGCCACAAGGCGGTTTCGACTTCGGACCGGATGGCTGGCAGAACGCCACCTGGCCCCGACGACCGCGCGATGGCGAGGCCAAGCAGGTCTCCGATCTGTTGCAGCAGATACTGGACCGACGCTGGGACGGCGATCTCGACCGTCCACCACTACCCATCGCGGATGACACCCGCAGCTTGCTGACCACCTCGGCGGGTGGCTGCGCCAATCGGCGCTGCGCATTCATCCAGCACTGTCCCTTCGTGCAGGCCCGAAATGCGTTGCGCGATGCCGACATCGTGGTCGCCAACCATGATCTGGTGCTGGCCGATCTGATGCTGGGCGCGGACGAGGACGGTTCCGGTGGTGTGCTGCTGCCTGCACCGCAGGACAGCCTGTACGTCTTTGACGAAGCGCATCATCTGGCCGCCAAGGCAATTGATCGTGGCAGCGCGGAAGTGCATTTGCCCGACGCCATCCGCCGCACAGCAAGGCTCGCCGGGCCGCTGCGTGCGGTGTTTGCCAGCAGCGCGAAAGAGCGCATAGGTCGTCTGACCGCCGACGAAATTGATGCGACGCTGCAGGAGCTGGAGGTGCTGCTGGATGGTCTGCAGCGCGATATCGTGCAACGCTGGCAGCCCGACCCGGCCGAGCGCGAGCCGCGCTGGCGCGCATCGTTGGGACAGATCCCCGAGGAATGGCGGCTGTGGGCCGGGGCACTCAACGAGCTCAGCAGCAAACTGCTGCGCTGGCTGCCGTCGGCGCTGAAGGTCCTGCTGGAAAGCACCGCGCCTGTGGATCGCCGCGAGGCCATCGCTAGGGAGCTTGGCATGGCGCGTGAACGCCTGGAGCGCCAGCACGCCCTGTGGTTTCTGTGGTCGTTGGAGGAGTCCGGCGAGCACGCGCCCACCGCACGCTGGATCGCGCCCGGCCATGATGGGGGGCTGGTCTGTCACGCCTCGGCGGTATCGGCTGCGCCCGTGCTGCGCCGCGTTCTCTGGCCGCAGGCGGCGGGTGTTGTGCTGACTTCGGCAACACTCAGTCTGGGTGGGGATTTCCGTGCATTGCACGCGCAATTGGGTGTGCCGGAACATGCCGAGTCGCTGAGTCTGGCTTCGCCCTTCCAGCTTGCTGATCAGGCGAAATTGCAGGTGCCACGTCTGGCCGCCTTGCCGGATGATCGCGAAGCGCATGTGCGTGAGATCGTGCGCTGGTTGGAGGCTGAGCTGGATTGGCAGCAGGGCAATCTGGTGTTGTTCACCTCGCGTCAGAAACTGGACGCCACCTTGGCGGCGCTCAGTCCGGCGCGCCGACTGCGCGTGAAAGCGCAAGGAAGCCTGTCCAAGGCGGCCTTGCTGGAGTCGCATGCGGCGGCAGTTGGCAGCGGCCTCGGCAGTACCCTGTTTGGTTTGGCGAGTTTTGGTGAAGGCTTGGATCTGCCGGGAAAACTCTGCGAAACGGTGGTCATCACGCAGCTTCCCTTTGCCGTGCCGACCGACCCGGTCGAGGCGACCTGGGCCGAATGGCTGGAGTCGCGTGGGCGCAATGCGTTTGTCGAAGTTTCCATTCCGCACGCCACCCGGACGCTGATCCAATACTGCGGGCGATTGATTCGCTCGGAGAACGATGTCGGACGCATCGTCATACTCGACCGTCGACTGATCGAAAAGCGCTACGGCACCAGCATCCTGCGCGCCCTTCCGCCATTCCGGCAACTGATCGAACGCTGAATCCGATCCGCCACACGCATCGCGACAGCAGTGAAATGGCGCAGGACTTGCAACCGGCCTCCCACGCCCCGCCGCAGGAAGCCCGCCGCCGATGTCCACCCCCGATCAGATCGATACGCCAGAGCCGGCTCTCGATCACATCGACGCCAGCTTGATGCTGGCCTTGATGGGGACGCGGCATGTGCCTTCGCTGGCCGAAATCATCCTTGGTCGGGCGCTACAGCTCACCGGCTGCCGCAGTGGGCATGTTTTGCTGGGCACGCCTTGGCCGGACACGTTGCAATGTGTTCCTGACGCGGATCCCAGTCGATGGTTGCCGCTCGCGGAACAAGCCCTGGGCACCAGCAATGGGCATGCCATTGCGGTGTCGGGTGAGGAGCACGCGATTGTGCTGTCGACTCACGAGAGTGGCGCCGCAGCGGTATTGGTCCTGCATGGTCCAGAAATATCCTTGGAGACATCCGTCCCTCGCCTGCAGCACTGGGCGATGTGCCTTCATCTCGTGGGCCTGCGTTTGCATGAAGCCTTCGAGACTGAGCAACTGAACATCGCGGTCCTGCAGTTGGAACGCACCGAGCGCCTCCAGCGCGCCCTGTTCACCATTGCCGACCTGTCGAACGCGGCGCTCGACATGCCCTCGCTGCTGCGCGGCATGCACGACATCGTGCGGGCGCTAATGTATGCGGAGAACTTCTACATTGCTCTCTACGATGGTCGACGCGACAGCGCGAACTTCATCTATTACGCAGACTCCGACGACGAATCGAGCGCGGTGATCGTTGACAACGAAATACCGATGTCGGAGATCAAGTATGGACTGACCTGGCACGTCATTCGCAGAAGGCTGGCATTGCGCGGCACGCTCGAGGAAATCGAGCGGCAGATAGACGGCCCACTGCATCGCATCGGTACGGCGCCGAACAACTGGCTGGGCGTCCCGATGATGTCCGGAGATGGCGTACGCGGCGTGATTGCTGTACAGACCTACTCGGAAGCGGTCAGCTTCAGCGAAGGCGACCAGAATCTGCTGAGTTTCGTCGGCACCCACATCTTGAATGCGCTCGAGCGGCATCGAGCGCGGGTCGAACTCGAGAGGCAGGTGGCTGATCGCACTCGCGAGTTGGCCGCAACCAATCAGGACCTACACGAACAGGTCCGTGAGCGCGAACGTGGTGAGCGTTTGCAGAAGGCGCTTTTCAAAGTTGCCGAACTCTCGGGACACGATGGCAGTCTGGTTGACTATTGCTCAGCCCTGCATGTGATCGTGGCCGATCTGATGCCCGCGACCAATTTCTATCTGGCCATGTTGTCGGAAGATGGGCGCAGTCTCTCGTTCCCTTACTACATAGATGAAAATCAGCCCAGACCGGATGCACGCCCGATCGGGAAAGGCCTGACGGAATATGTCATCCGTCAAGCGCATGCGGTTCTGGTCGATGCGGCGCAGACGCGTGCGCTCGTTGAACAGGGCGAGGTGGTGGTCAACGGAGTGCCATCTCAGTCCTGGCTTGGTGCGCCATTGATCTGTGCACGGGGCGTGATGGGTGTGCTGGTCGTCCAGAGCTACCGTGCCGAAATGGTCTACGCCGAGCGCGAACGCGAACTGCTGATGTTTGTGGCCTATCAGGTCGCCAACGGCATGCAGCGGCGTCAGGCCGCCGAGGACTTGCGCAAAGCCAATGCCATGCTGGAACTGCGTGTCGAGGAGCGTACCCGTGAGTTGCGGCGTCAGATCGAAGAGCGCGAGCTGATTCAGGCCAAGCTGAAACACCAAGTTCTGCATGACACGTTGACCGGCCTACCCAATCGAGATCTGTTGCGTGAGCGTCTGGATCGCGCGCTGCAGCGGCTGCAAGGCACATCGGGTCCGCAGTTTGCGTTGTTGTTCATTGACGTGGATCGCTTCAAGGTCATCAATGACAGCCTCGGTCACCAGGCTGGTGACATCGTGCTGATCGAAGTGGCGCGCCGCTTCGAATCTTGTGTGCGTGACCGTGACATTGTGGCGCGGCTGTCTGGGGACGAGTTCGCGGTATTGCTGGAGCAGGCGGATACCCTTGATACCGCCACACGCGTCGCGCAGCGCATCGTCGAATCCATCACTCAGCCGATGTCGATTCTGGATACCACACTGCAGCCCTCGGTCAGCATCGGAATTGCGCTTGCCGACGTGCACTACCGCAACGCGGACGACTTGCTTCGGGATGCCGATGCGGCCATGTATCGCGCCAAGACCGCCGGTCGCAATCGCTATCAGGTGTTTCAAAAGGAGCTCGACAACGCGGCACATGAGCAGATCGCACTGGAATTCGATTTGCGTCAGGCCTTGCTGCGCGAGGAATTCGAACCCTGGTTCCAGGCCATCGTCGAACTGGGCACCGGGGAAGTCGTTGGCTACGAAGCCCTGATGCGTTGGCACCATCCGCGGCGAGGGGTGATGTCGCCGGGCGAGTTTCTTGGTGTTGCCGACGAAAGCGGACTGCTGGAGGCGATTGACTGGCAGGTCTTCCGCAAGGCCTGCATCGCGCTGCCCAAACTACCGCAGACCCAGGCGTACATCACACTCAATGTGTCACCACGACACTTCCAGGAAGATCGCTTTGCCGAGCGATTCCTGGGGCTGCTGGATGAACTGGAGGTGCCGCACCATCGGGTGCGCGTTGAGCTCACCGAGGGCACCTTGTTGCGCCACCCGATGAAGGTCCGCAGCAGCCTGGAGCGACTGATCCAGTTTGGTGTGCACACGGCGCTGGACGATTTCGGCACCGGCTATTCCTCGCTCAGCTATCTGCATCAGTTCCCGCTGCAGATGCTGAAGATTGATCGTTCCTTCGTTACCGCGCTGGACGAAGATGATGGCAGCAGCGGCACGGCCATTGTCAGTGCGATTCTGGCGATGGCGGCCTCATTGGATCTGCAGGTGGTCGCCGAAGGGATCGAGACCGAGTCGCAGCGGTCGAAACTGATTCACATGGGCTGCCGTTACGGGCAGGGCTTCCTGTTTGCGCGCCCGCAGCGAGTCAGCCTGTTGTAGCGTCACAAAGCACAGAATCGTGTCCGATTTCCGCGAGTCGCGGGGTCTTCAACGTGGCAAGCTGCCACCTTCCTGCTACCACGCCAAGCCGCCATGTCAGCGCTGGATGCCGATGCCTGCTACCGCCAACTGTCTGTTCGTGACGTCGCTGCCGACGGGCGATTCTTCGTGGCGGTGCAAACGACAGGCGTGTATTGCCGACCGATCTGTCCGGCGCGCACGCCAAAACGCGAGAACTGCCGCTTTCACCGCTCCGCTGCAGCGGCCGAACAGGCGGGATTTCGCCCTTGCCTGCGCTGTCGGCCCGAGCTGGCCCCCGCGCAGTGGCCGGTGCTGGATAGCGAGTCACGTCTTGGGCGCGCGTTGGCGCTGATGTCGGACGGCATCATGGAGCGCGGTGGCGTGGCCGCCCTCGCCGAGGCCATGCAATTGGGTGCGCGCCAATTGGGTCGCCTGTTCCAGGCCGAGTTGGGCGTGGCGCCATCGGCACTGTGGCAAACCCAGCGCTTGCTGCTGGCCAAACAGTTGCTGCATGACAGTGCACTGTCGATCACCGATGTTGCGATGGCATCGGGTTTTCGCAGTCTTCGCCGCTTCAACGAGCATTTCCTCGCGGTCCACGGACAACCTCCAAGCCGTTTGCGTCAACAGCGTGCAGCACCGACGGGATTGCCATTGCGATTGGGTTATCGGGGCGCGTATGACTGGGAGGCCATGCTGGGTTTCCTGCGCATGCGTGCCTGGTCTGGCATGGAAGTCATCGAGGGCGCTTGCTACCACCGCGCGGTGATCTTCGATGGCGTGGTCGGCGCGGTGCGCGTCAGGCACGTGCCGACGCGCCGTGCGCTGCAGGTGGAGTGGCATGCGGTGGCACCGCGCCATCTGCCGACCTTACTGCGCAATCTGCGACGCCTGTTCGACCTGGATGCCGATCTGCCGATGATCGAGGCCCATCTGCGCGCCGATCCGGCGTTGGCTGCGCGGATCAGCGCGCGCCCTGGATTGCGGCTGCCGGGTGCGTGGTCGGTATTCGAGGCAGGCCTGCGCGCGCTGTTGGGACAACAGATCACCGTCACCGCCGCGCGTCGACTCGGCGAGACGCTGCTGGATGCAAGCGCCATCACCCACGATGCGCTGCCTTGGGGGCTGAATCGCGTCTTGCCCGAACCGGCGCGGATCGGCTCCGAGGCACTGGGCGCGTTACGCATGCCGCAAGCGCGCCGTCACGCGATAGGGCAGTGGATACAGCATCAGGCCTCGCCCTTGGCCATCCAGCAGCGCGGGCGATCACTGCAGGATTCCCTGCAGCGCTTGCTGGATCGCCCCGGTGTTGGCGACTGGAGCGCGCACTACATCGCCCTGCGAGGCCTGCGCGAACCCGATGCGTTTCCGGCCAGTGATATCGGTTTGCTGCGTGCGATGTCGTCGACCGGTCAGCCGCGCATCGATGCAATGCGCTTGCGACAGCGTGCAGAAGCCTGGCGGCCTTGGCGCGCCTATGCGGCACAACATCTCTGGGCGAGCGACACCGACTTCGCCCGATTCAACCAGGAGCCCACCCATGACGCTTGAGCTGTATC
>Ga0075163_10000908_pt1 | contig 39559 bp, 26 predicted proteins | sample JI1023141ADNA_FD_71478 | JGI IMG/M metagenome (GOLD analysis project Ga0075163, IMG submission 71478) | Wastewater effluent complex algal communities from Wisconsin, to seasonally profile nutrient transformation and Carbon sequestration -... | ecosystem: Engineered > WWTP > Effluent > Algae...
AGCGATCCGTGCGGCGCGGCCCGCAGATCACGGGCCGCAACCATCATGACGCCCCGGCGTGTGTGGCAGATAAGGGAAGCGCGAAGGGAGCCAGGGCAAAGACCGCCACGTGGCGATCTTGAGAAGTTCAAAGCGCCGGGGAATGTGGACACGTGTTTTGTTGGGCGGATACGGTTCATGCGGTTTTGCGTTTGGGTTCGAGTGATCCGGCCTGCATCAGCGGCGCGGGGAAAGGCGTGATGTTCGTCGCCAGCTCTTCGCTGGACGATTCACGACCCCGGATTTCCGGGGTCGTCATTTCAGGCGATGCCGACAGCAGACCGCCAAGGCCCAGCGTCACGCGTCCCTTTTTATCGACGTAGTGCGCACTCGTGAGCTTGATGTCAGAGTGGCGGAGAAAGCGCGAAGCCGCAAAGATGCCGTGCCGCTGTGCCACCACAGAACCGGCTTCCTTCCGCAGCTCATGCAGCGCCTTTTCCGCTGTGATGCCATGCCCGCGAAGCCACGCCATCAAGGCATCAAACGTGCGGTTCGCTCGATAGCGGCGCTGGTTCGCATTCGTCACCGGAGCCACACGGGAGCGCAGCACATAAAGGCCCGGATCAACGGCCCGCCATCCGCGCATCATGGCGATAACCTCCGCGTCCAGCTCCACGGCCCCTTTGCTCGTCTCGCACTTCGGTTGAAAGTGCTCGTGATCCTCAATCCGCAAAAGGCCCGCCGCGAAGTCCACCGATGCCCAGCGCAGTTTATCCGCTTCATTCCTGCGCAGGCCCGCGAACATCAGCAGCACAAAGGCTTTCCACAGTTCCAGCTTGGAAGCATCGCCGCCCAGCTCCACACGCGCTGCCGCAATCAAGGCGGCGGCATCAATCTTGGATTCATAACGCATGCTCTGCCGCTCGAAAAACTCCACCTCAGCGAAGGGAGGCGGCGGCAGGATCAAAGAACGGTCAATGTGGCGGATGATCTTCCGGGCAAAGAGGCAGTTCGCTTTCCGAATCACACTGTTGATCGTCGTCTTTGCCGCCCGCTGCTTAGCCAGGTCTGCCCCGGCCTTTTTCAGCGTGGCGAGTCTCCACGCATGCACAGCGGAAGGCGTGAGGCAGGAAAGCGGCAGCACGTCCACCTTGTCACGCCATGCTTGCGCCCCGCCGGTGCAGCCCGCCCATTTCGTGCGGTCGCTGCGATCCAAGCCCGCCACATCGGCAACAATCTGGCGAAGCGCCCCGGCATACTCCCAAACACTCACAGGCCTCGCCGTGGCGACGCTGGACGCTGCCGCGATGAACTCGCCCACGGTCGCAGGCTTTGGCACCTTCACCGGCTTTGGCTTGCTCGATTCGAGAACGGCATCCCATCCACTGCTCACAAGGGTGCGGTAGATGTCTGCCGCCTTTTGAGCCGCTGCCGCCTGATTCGCCGTGCGAAGGTTCAACGTCTCGCGCCGTCCACCGTGGGCAATCTTCATGCACCAATCCGCCACCTCGCGCCGCTGGCCGTTTCGGTGGTAGGAGTTCCGAAACAGGCGGGGACGCCAGTAACGAACATCCGTCTTGGCGAAGACAGCGCCGGAATTCGGTGCTTTGGCTTGGACACCCGGCACGCCATCGCCACCGGCCTTTTCGGTGGTCGTTTGCTTGGACACATCTTGGACAGTTTTCTTGTTCATGTCTGATAACGCGTGATGAGTGTCAAAGAGGGGCAACAATCGCGAAGCCCTGAAACAGCGGGCTTTGCAGCGATTGGAGCCAATCAAGCCTCATCAGGCTTTATCCGTCCAATTTCGATTTTCTAATCCGTAGGTCGCAGGTTCGATCCCTGCCAGGTGCGCCACTTCTTGTTCTATTCCATTGGAACGCGATTCTGATGTTTGGCACAAAAGTCCACTCAGACCGGCATTGTCGTGCCAGGAATGGCGACGGGATACCAGCCATCGGCGTCGGGTTTGACGGGCGGCTCGGTGGCCCAGGTGATGTTGTCGGGCACGAGGGACTCGGCGGAGTTGAAGGCCTGCTCCCAGGTGATGACCTGGCCGGTGTAGGTGGCCATGCGGCCCATGACGCCCATCATGCTGCTGTGCGCGGCGTAGTGGGCATCATTGCGCACTTTTCCAGTGCGGATGTTTTCAAAGAAGGTGTCGTGCTCGAGCTGGTAGGCGTCTTCTTTGTTGCGGGTGCGTTTGCCGCCGGGCGGCTGGCCGTTGATGAGGAAGCGACCGTTGTTCGCGAGGCTCGCCATGCCTTTCAGTCCGTGAAAGTGCTCGCTCACGTCCTTCTGGCACTTGCCGCCGATCTGGCAGCACTGGCTGAGGATGCGCATGCCGTTATCGTATTCGAACTCGACGGTGTGATGATCAAAGATGGTGCCGTTTTCCTTCGCTCGACGCACCTGTCGCCCGCCCTGGCCGATGGCACGCACGGGCATTTTGCCCTGGAGCGCCCAGTTGGCGATGTCGAGGTTGTGGCAGTGCTGCTCAAGGATGTGATCACCGCTCATCCAGGTGAAGAAGTACCAATTGCGGATCTGGTAGTGCATCTCGCTCTCGCCTGGCTCACGCGGGAAACCGGGACGCGAAGTGCCGTTCCAATACACGCGGCCAAACACGAGGTCGCCGATTTCGCCAGCGTGCAGGCGCTGGATCATGTCGATGTAGGCGGGATCGTAGCGGCGCTGAAAGCCGACGGTCACATTGAGGTTCTTCTTCTTCGCCTCTTCAGCCGCCGCGAGCACGCGACGCACGCCCACCGCATCCACCGCGACCGGTTTCTCCATGAAGACATGCTTTCCGGCCTTCACCGCTTGCTCGAACAAAAACGGCCGTGGTCCCGGCGGCGTGGTGATGAGCACCACATCGGCGAGCTGATACACCTTCTGCCAATCCTCGAACTGCGTGAAGACCTGATCCGGCGGCACATCGACCTGGCCTTCGTGTTTTTGCTTCAAGATGTCGAGCGCCGCCTGCGCCTTGCCTTCGAGCGGATCGAGCACCGCGACGAGTTTGATCGTGGAACCGGCATTAAGTGCCTGATTGCACGCGCCGGTGCCGCGACCACCACAGCCGATAAGGGCGATCTTGATGTCACTGCTTCCATTCGCCGCAAAAGCATGCGTGGCAGTGGAGACCGCCAACCCGGAGGTGCTGGCGAGGAAGGAACGGCGCGTCGGAGCGGTCATGGTGGTTGCGTGTTGAAGAGGAACTGATCAGAACTGCAGCAACTCGCCCACAGGCAGCGGCTTCTGCTGACGGATGGATTCCTCGGCGACGAGGCATAGCCCAGCGCTCCAAAGACCATCCAAACCAGTCGCGATGGGCTTTTTGCCGCTGCGCACCATGTCGATGCACTGCGCGATTTCTTCGCGGAGTTCGAAGACCTCGCCGCTTTGCTTCGTGAGCGTCACGTCCTCGAGTTTTTCGCCGTCGAAGACTTTCAGGAAGGCCGTGGGCTCCAAGGTGCGATCAAGCGCACCGCTCCAACCGGCCCAGAGCGCGCCTTTGGTGCCGCTGACCTTCACCGTTTGATGATGCTCAAAGGCGGCGAGCGTTTGCGAAACGACGGCGTAGCTGCCGTTCGGGTATTTGAACATCGCGCTGAAGTTGTCGAAGAGCGTCGGGCGCTGCGGATCGCGTGAGTTGCCGTAGGCGTAGAGCTCCACGGGATCACCGCTGCCTTCGAGATACCAGCGGGCGAGATCAAAGAAGTGAATCGGCTCCTCCAGCACCCACGAGCCGACGCGGCTCTGATCGTAGCGCCAGCCAGATGCGCCTTGGCGGTAAGGTTTTCGCGAAAGCTCCACGAGCACGTATTGAGGATCGCCAATGGTGCCTGCGGCGATGATCTCCTTGATGCGGCCCCATTGTGAAGAAAGGCGCAACTCATGCCCGACGGCGAGATGCACACCGTGATCGCGTGCGCCAGCCACGATGGCCTTGCAATCGTCGAGCGTGATGGCCATCGGTTTCTCCAAAAGCACGTGTTTGCCCTTCGCCATGGCTGCGAGGGCGATCTCGCGATGCGTGTGACTCGGCGTGGCGATGTCGATGATGTCGAAATCAGCCTTCGCGATCATTTCGAGGCTGTCGGAGAAGATTTGGGCCTCGGGATACAACTTCCGCGCTTCTTCACGCGAGGCCTCGGAAGGCGCGGTGATGGCGACGAGCTGGGCGTCCCGGTTTCCGGCGATGGATTGAGCGTGGAATTTGCCCCAGGCTCCAAAGCCTGCGAGTGCGAAACGAACGGGTTGTGTCATGGATGAGCCTCAACGACGTCGAGACAGGAAATCTTCACAGAGAAGCCTTGTCGCGAGTTCCATGTTTCAGGTGCGATCAAATCCCCTTCGACAACCTGGCCCTTATGGGGACATGTTGCAGACGATGTCTCCCGCCTTTCAAACCATCACCACCCAGGTCACCGCGCACCTGCGCACGATGCTTTTGCAGGGTCGCTGGCAGGGCGAGCTGCCGGGGCGTGATCAACTCGCCTCCGAGCTGGGCGTGAATCGCAAGACGGTCGAGGCCGCGCTGCGGCTGCTCGAAAAGGAAGGCACGCTGCACAATCCCGGCAAAGGCCGCCGCCGGAGGATTCGCGCCGGTGCGGTGCAGCCTGCCAGCTCGCTGCGCGTGGCCATCCTGCTCGGCGACAAGAGCGATCAGGGGTGGGAGGTCATCACCGGGATGCTGCACCGGTTGCGACAGGCCGGACACGAGGCTTTTTACGCCGAGAAGACGCTCGGCGAACTTGGTATGAAGCCCTCGCGTGTCGCTTCACTCGTCTCACGCACGCACGCCGATGTGTGGCTCGTTGTCGCTGCATCACGCGAAGTGCTTGAATGGTTCTGCAACAGCTCGCTGACCGCGTTTGCGATCTTTGGCCGAATCCTGGAGCTGCCCATTCCGGCCGTCGCGCCGAAAAAGATCCCGCCGCTAATCGAGGCCACGCAAACGCTGCTCAAACTTGGTCATCGACGCATCGCTCTGATCAATCGCCCACGCCGACGCCATCCGCAGCCCGGCATTCCCGAGCAGGCCTACCTCGCCGAACTCAAGGCGCATGGCATCGAACCCTCGGCCTATCATCTGCCCGAATGGGACGAAACGGCGGAAAGCTTTCACGCCATGCTCGAGTCGATGTTTCGCGTCACACCGCCCACCGCACTCATCGTGGACGAGGCGGAGTTTTTCGTCGCCGTGATGCAATTCTGCATCAAACGCCGTCTTCGCGTGCCGGAGGAACTCTCGCTCGTCTGCACCGACGACCATCCCGTCTTCGCCTGGTGCCAGCCGACCATCGCGCACATCACTTGGGACTACGCGCCTGTGGTGCGCCGCGTGCTCCAGTGGGTCGAAAACATCCGTCTTGGCAAGCCCGACACTCGTCAGACCCACACCGCGTCTCACTTCGTCCCAGGCGGCACGATTGGCCCGGTGCCGGGTTAATGGGTTGAGTCCTCTGGACTCATCTGACGCAGTCCAGAGGACTGCACCACACTCACGGGCTCACCACACGCAGCCGCACGAAGCGTTGCGTGCCGCCAACGGGGAAGGTGTAGGTGAATTGGTTGCCGTTGCGGGTGACATTCACGCCGAGGACTTCGGGCGTCCAAGTGCTGGTGAGTGAGGTGGAGGTCTCGAGGGTGAAATCGGTGCCGTAGAGGCCGGGGTGGGTGCTCGCCTTCGACCAGGTGATGCTGAGCGTGCCGGAGGTGTGGGCGATGGCGGGCAGTGTTGTCGGGCCGCTGGTGTTGCTGGAGCCGCCGAGGAAGTATTCGATGCCGTTCGGCACGCCGTCTTGATCATGATCCGCGTCGAAGCTGCCGCTGATGCCGTTGCTGGTCTGCCAGTTAGCAAAACTGGCCGCGACGCTCGCGGTGAGGTAGCCGTTCGCATCGAGCGCGAAGCTCGTGAAGCCGGCAGCGCTGATCTTGGCGAGTTGCGTGGAGGTCAAGCCGCTCGCGTTGCTGCCAAAACGCAGCGACGCGCCTGAAACAAAGGTGCCGGTGAGGTTCAAGGTGCCGCCGCTCCAGTCGATCGCGCTGCTGTCGGCAAAGCTCAACGTCGCGCCAGTGCCCAAACGAATCGCCGCGGCCGCGGTGACATCGAGCGAACCGACCGCATCCGTGAAAACGCCTGCATCCAACGTGGCAGCGCCAATCGCGATGGCATTCGCAGGCAGCACGTTGCTGGCTCCGAGTGCCAAGGTGCCCGCTGCGATGAAGGTGCCACCGCTGTGCGTGCAAGGGCCGCTCAGCGTGACCTTGCCACTGCCGCTCTTCGTGAGCGCGAAGGCACCGGAAATGCCGCATTGAATGGCGGTATCGCCACTGCCGCCGAGAGTTGTGTCCGCACCGAGAGCAATGGAAGACATGTTCGCGGTGGCCGTGGTGCCGCTGCCACTACCAAACGACACCGTCGGTGCGCTCGTGTAGCCGCTGCCGGGATTTGTCACCTGAATGCCGATCACAGCGAAGTTGGTGCCGTTGCACACGCCAGTCGGATTCACGCCCGCCGTGGTGACGGTGCCACCGCTGAAAGTGATGACGGGAAGGCTCGTGAAACCATTGCCTGCAGCGGTGACGGTGATGCCGGTCACGACACCCGACGTCAGCACCGCCGTGGCTGTGGCTCCGGCGCCACCACCGCCGCTGATCGTCACGGTAGGCGCAGTCGAGTAAACCGTGGTGCCGCCATTGATGGTGAAGCTCGCAGTCCTGACGCCGAGCGATGCCACCGCCGTCGCACCACTGCCGCCACCACCCGTGAGATTCACCGTTGGCACCGTGCTGTGCGTGCCGCTGGCTGTGGTGCTGATGGAAGAAACGCGTCCACCTGCGATGCTGGCCTCCACCGGGCTGTTGTTGATCATCGCGCCATCGCCGCTCGGACCGCTGCCACGCAACGAGATGACCTCATTGATGCCCTGCTGGCCATTGAGATCGAGCGCCGCACCCGCAGTCAGCGTCGTGCCGCCGGTGGCATTGCCCAAAGCCACCGCGCCGATGCCCAGCGCATTCGGATGCGCGAGCACGAGCGTGCCCGCGAGGATGCTGGTGGTGCCGCTATACGAATTGTCGCCGCCGAGTGTCCACGTGCCGCCTTCCTCCTTCGACACCGACACAATCAGCGACGGATTGCCATTGCGAATGACACCCGTGACACTGCCATTGCCAGCGCCCATGAGCTTCAACGTGCGAGCGGTGAAGTTCGAATCAATCGGCCCGCTCAGCGTGAGCGTGCCCGCGTTGCTGTAAACACGCGTGTTGCCGCCGCCGCCAGTCATTGTGATCGGACCCGCGATGGTGTTGTTGCCGGCTTCGCTGATGATCGCGCCGTTCGCATCATTGCTGGTGAGGTAGCTGATGCTCGCAGACAGATTGATCGCACCGCCGCTGCCATCGAGCAGCAGTTGCGGATTGCCCGTCGTGCCCGTGTTGATCTTCACACTTTTCGTTCCCGAGCCCAGCGAGCTGCTCTGCGTGACGCGCAGAGCACCGGAGTTGATCGTCACCGCGCCGCTGAAGCTGTTGTTGCCGCTCAGGATGACCGTGCCGGCCTCGAGCGGGCAATCCACCGTGATCGCGCCGGTGCCGCTGATGCTGTCCGCAACCTCGATGCTGCCGGTGCGATCAAATCGCAGCGTTCCGTTGTTCGTCACATTGCCCGTGCCGAGCGTGCCCGTGGCCCCATTCGTGCCGACCTGCAACGTGCCCGAGTTGATGATCGTGCCGCCCGTGTAACTATTCGCCGCGACGAGCGTGAGCTTGCCCGTGCTCGACTTCACGAGGCTGCCACCACCCGTGATCGGATCACTGCTAAACTGCGCACCCTGCGTGGCATCGAGAGTGCGATTCGTTTCAAAAGTCGCTCCCGCAGCGATGCTGATTGGGCTGCTCGCGCTCAAGGCACCAGCCGCGCCACCATTGCCCAATCGAAGAGTGCCCGCTTGAATGACCGTCGGCCCGGTGAAGGTGTTCGCGGTGTTCAAAGTCAGCGTTCCCGTGCCCGCTTTGGTCAATCCACCGCCACCCGTGAGCGCTGCCGTGCTGAAGTCCGTGCCTTGCAGCAGGTCGCTGTTCGAGTTCACCTGAAACACAGCGCCCGCCGCGATGGTGATCGTGCTTTTCGGACTCATCGTGCCGTTCGTGGCCCCGTTGCCGAGCCTGAACACGCCCGCGTTGATCGCCGTCGGTCCTGTGAAGGTGTTTGTGCCCGTGAGGGTCAAAGTGCCGCCGCCACTCAACGTCAGGCCGCCATAGCCACGCACACCCGCCGTGCTCGTCGCGGTGAAGCCCGTCGCAATCGTCCACGGCTGCGTCACACGCAGCTCCACCGGGCAATTCATCGTCAGGTTTCGCGTCGTCGTGCTCATGTCGAGCCCCGATTCATCGAGCCCAAGCAGCGACGTGCCATTCAGCGTCACCGCGCCGCCGGGATTCGTGATCTTCAGGCCCGCCCAGATATGATCACCATTCAGCGTCACCGCATTCGCCGCAGTCACCGTGCTGTCCCACACCGCGAGATTGTGCAGCCCCGGCACCGCCGCGCCCGTCCAACTCGTCGTCGCGGCGAGGTTAGTCGTGTTGTTGGCCTTCACGATGGAAGTCGTCGCCGCGGTGAGCGTGCCCGTCCACGATTTCGACTGCGCACCGCTCACCAAAATGACCGTGTTGTCCGAAGGCGCGACCAGCGTGGCATCTCCCAGATACATGCCCCAGCGGAAGTTGCTGTCCGCTGTGGGACGATCGAAATAGTTATCCGCCAGCAACACACCATCGATCCACACCTTGTAATTGCGACCATCATCCTGGATGCGCGCATCGAAGCTTTGGCCATCGAAGTCCTTCGTGCTGCCATCCTGATTGGTGATCGTCACATCCACCGCGTTGCGGCGGTTGTTGATCACCAACTCGCCACTGCCGAGCAGGTTGAGCTGCACCGCCCAGTCGTGATCCGGGTTCTTCACCTGAAAAATCGCATACCCCTGCTGCCGGCGAGCCACCGTGTAGCGCCCTGTCCACTCATAGGTCTTGTTGCTCCCGGCATTCCAGTAGTCGGTGGTGAAAGCCTCCGTGCGTGCCGACCCCGTGCGCGAGGTGGCGGTGCCTTCATCATTCACAAACAGGCGTAGCACCTGCGTGTTTCCATCCACCTGATACCAGCGGGTGAAGTTCGCGAAGTTCGTCGTCGAGGTGTTGCAGCACACATAGATGCGATACGCACCGACGGAGATCGGCCGGTTTCCATACAAGCCGGTTTCCGTGAGCGTGTTGTTCACGTCAATCACCGATCCATACACCGGTCCCGGATGGCCCGAGCCCACATTCAGCGTCGGCAGGATCGTGGCCCAGTCCGGATTCGCCGGGCTGCCGGTGTCCGTGTAATACGGCGACTGCGCTCCCGCCTCCGTTCCGAAAGCGAAAAGCGCCAAAGCCATCACCACCGCGATGGATGCCAGGTTGGGTTTGATCATGAAACCGCGATTCTGCCGCCAAATCCCGCCGCCCGTAAAATTCAAACTCTCGCACCAACCTGCCCGCATTGGGGGCAGGTGCCATCGCGCAGGCTTTCCATCAACTCGGGTGCATTGCAGGCAGTCACAGGTTGGAATCGGTGCGAGCGGAAATGCCGACCAGCCCCGTAAAAAGACACTGGATCTCGGCATCCACTTCATGCGTTTCCTATCACTCCCTTTTCTTCTGACTTGGTTCTTGTCGGTGCTCCACGCTAGCGAGCCGCGTGACACCATGCCAGATACCTGGGCGGCCACCGATGCACTGGGCCGCACGTTGCCCATGAGCACGGAGGTGGGCCTGCCGAAGCTGGATCGCACGGTCGGCATCTTTTACTTCAACTGGCATGCCGCGTTCGGGAACCCAGAGGTCCATGACATCGCGAAGATCCTGAAAGCGAATCCCACCACGCCCGCGTGGGGACCGGTGCAGGCACCCCATTACTGGAGCGAGCCACGCTTTGGCTACTACCGGCCTGACGATCCCTGGGTGATCCGCAAGCATGTGCAGATGCTCGTGGATGCCGGTGTGGACGTGCTCATCCTCGATGTCACCAATGCTCTGACTTATGACGCCGAGCGCGAGACGCTCTGCACGGTGCTGGAGCAAATGAAGGCCGAAGGGCATCGTGTGCCGAAGATTGCCCTGTTTGCCTATGCGAATCACCTCCCGGTCGTGCAGCATCTCTGGGAGACGTTTTACAAGCCGGGCAGGCATCGCGAGCTGTGGTTTCAGTGGAAAGGCAGGCCGCTCCTGCTCACGCCGACGGATGGTCTCAGCGACGAGGTAAAAGCCTTTTTCTCCCTGCGCACCTCCTGGGCATGGACGAGAGGTCATGCGTGGTTCGGCGATGGTAAGGACAAGTGGCCGTGGCTGGATTTTGCGCCGCAGGTCGCCGGCTGGCATGATGCCCCGAACAAGGCCGAGTGCGTGCCTGTCGGTGTGAGTCAGCACATCACCAACAACATCGGACGTAGCTTTCACGGCAGCCGCCAGCCCGCACCTGCGGAGTGCCGGTCAGGCGAGGGGCTCTACTTTGACGAGCAGTGGAAGCATGCCTTGCCGCACGATCCCGAGTTCATATTTGTCACTGGTTGGAATGAGTGGGTGGCCCAGCGTTTCCTTTCTGATGGCACCATGACCTTCCAAGGGCGTGTGCTGCCGCCGGGCGAGACTTTTTTCGTCGATCTCTTTGATCCTGAGTTTAACCGCGACATCGAGCCGATGCGCGGCTGCTACGGTGACAACACCTACTGGCAACTGGCCGCCAACATCCGCCGCTACAAGGGCGCACGTCCCGTGCCCGCAGCCTCACCAGCCAAGACCATCGCCATTCCCGGCGACTTCGCTCAGTGGGCGGATGTGAAGCCCGTTTATCTCGATGACGTGCATGACACCACGCATCGCGATCACGACGGCGTCTCCGGCGCAGGGCGCTACACGAACAAGACGGGCCGCAATGATCTCGACTCCGCACAGGTCGCCCAGGATGCTGCGCATCTCTACTTCCACATCACCACCCGCGAAGCGCTCACACCCGCCACCGATGCCGATTGGCTGGTCCTGCTGCTCGACACCGATCAAAACGCCCAAACCGGCCACCACGGCCACGACATCCGCATCAATCAAACCCGCAGCGCCATGGACAAAGCCAGCGTGGAGCGTTGGAACGGGAAAACGTGGGAACTCACCGGCACCGCCCATCTCCAAATCGGCACAAAAGAACTCCACCTCGCCATTGAACGCAGCACCATCGGCCTTAGCACCGACAAACCCTTGCGCTTCGACTTCAAATGGACCGACAACATCTCTGCCAACGCGGACCCCATCGAGTTCCTCGACCAAGGCGACACCGCGCCGAATGCAAGGTTCCACTACCACTACACCAGCTCAACGGGCGAGCCTTAACCACTCCTCGATGCTGTCCGCCGCCGTGCGGATCTGGCCTGCTGCGGGCGGTTTGGGGCCAGGGAGGTAGTTCACGGCGGGAATCTGCTTTTGAAAGGCTTCATCCAAGGCCCGTGCCTTCTTCAGCATCGCCGCGACGACTTCGGGATGCTCGGCGGCGACATCTTGTTTTTCGCCCACATCGTCCAAAAGGTCGTAAAGCGTCGCTTTGGGCCACAAACGATGCTGACGCTCAAAAAGCCCCGGTTGATGCTCAAACCACAAACTCGGCACGCGAGTCTTCGGAAGCTCTTCGATGGGCAAAAACAGCTTCCAGCGCCCTTCGCGCAACGCTTGAAGCTGCACGCCGAAGTAGTGAGCGAGCATGCGCGGCTCTTTGCTGGCCGATTTGGCTTTCAAAACGTCTGTGACGTCGATTCCGTCCACTTCTGGAGCTTTCACCTGCGCCATCGCAGCCACCGTCGGCATCAAATCGAGGGCTGACCAGGGTGTGGCATCCACGCGACCTGCTGGAATCGTCTTCGGCCACCATGCGAGGCAGGGCACGCGCACACCGCCTTCAAAGGTCGAGCCTTTGCCGCCGCGCAACGGACCATTGCTGCCATGCATCGAGCGACCGGGGAAACGCTCGTCCGCCTTCGCCTTGGCACCGCGCAGGCCCGCGCCGTTGTCGGAGGTGAAGATCACCAGCGTGCGTTCATCGATCTTCAACTCGCGCAGCAGATCGAGGATGCGTCCCGTGCTCGAATCGATCTCCTCCACGCAATCGCCAAACACACCATCCTTCGACTTCCCGGCAAACGCGGGCGACGCGTATTGCGCGATGTGCGGCATCGTGTGCGCGAGATAGAGGAAGAACGGCTGCTCGCGATGCCGACGGATGAAATCGAGCGCCCGCTCCGTGTAGCGCTGCGTGACCATCGTCAAATCCACCGGCGACTCGACCACGCGTTCGCCATCACGCAATTGCAGCGGCTCGAAGGTGCTGAGTTGATGAAACGCCTCGCCCACCTTCCACTCGATGACGTCGTTCGTGTGCAGCAGGCCGAAGTGTTCATCAAAACCCTGCCGCTGCGGCCTCAACTCGCTCCGCCAGCCGAGATGCCACTTCCCCACGCAAGCCGTGGCATAGCCCGCAGGCTTCAAGACCTCCGCGATGGTCACTTCCTCCGGCGGCAGGCCCGTGTGCTCGCTCGGAAACAGCACATACGGCACCCCGCACCGCGCCGGCAGCCTCCCCGTCAGCAAGGCCGCCCGCGACGGACTGCAAAACGCCGACGCGACATAGAAATCTGTGAACCTCACCCCTTCACCCGCCATGCGATCCAGCCTCGGCGTCGCAATCACCTTCGAGCCATAACAAGCCAGATCCCCATGCCCGATGTCATCCGCGAGGATGACAATCACATTCGGCCCCGCAGCCCAAGACCACGAGATCATCATCAGCCAAAGCCACGCGCACAATTTCATCATGGCAGCCGTGAACGAGAAGTGTCTGCAGCTTTATCATGAAGGCCGGCGAACTTACTTTCTATCAGCCGTGGTCAGCGGCGTGACGGGATCAGCCACACGGCGGTTTTGGAGTTCGTTGATGCGGCAGGTGGGGAGCTTCGGCAGGACGTATTTCGCGAAGAGGTCGCACTCGTCGAGATGCGGGTAGCCACTGAGCACGAAGGCGCGCATGCCCATGTCCATGTAGCGGTTCAGTTTGGCGAGCACTTGATCTGGATTGCCCACGATGGCGCTGGCGCAGCCGCTGCGGGCGAGGCCGATGCCGCTCCAGAGATGGTCTTCGATGTAGAGGTCCTTGCTTTGAGCACGCAGTTCGTCCTGACGCTTCACTCCAGTGCTTTGGCTGTCCTGCGAGCGCGCCTTGATCTCCGCGCCTTTCGCGGCGTCGAGCTTGGAAATGAGCCTGTCAGCCGCAGCACGAGCCTCGGCCTCGGTTTCGCGAACGATGACATGACTGCGGAAGCCGAAGTCGATCTTGCGACCGTATCCAGCGGCCTTTTCGGACATCACGCGCATGGTTTCCGCAATGCGATCCTCCGTCTCCGGCCACATCAGGAAGACATCGCAATGCTTCGCGCACAGATCCTGCGCCGCGGGCGAGATGCCGCCGAAATACATCAGCGGGCCGCCATTCTGCTGGTAGGGCTTCGCGGGTTCGGTGGTGGGCAACGTGATGTCGTAGAACTTGCCTTTGAACTCATACGGGCCGTCGGTGCGCCACAGGCCTTGAAGGATCTGGATGATCTCGCTGGAGCGGTCGTAGCGCGTTTGATTGTCCTCTTTGATGCCGGGCATGTCCGAGGAGATGATGTTGATGGTGAGACGGCCTTTGAGAATGTGATCCAGCGTGGAAAGCGCCCGCGCCAGCATCGGCGGCCACACTTCGCCCATGCGTAGAGCGACGAGCAAATTGATCTGCTTCGTCTGCGATGCCATCGCGGAGGCAAAAGCCAGCGCATCCTGCCCGGCGATCCAGCCAGAGGGCAGTAGAATGTTTTGATAACCAAGCGCGTCCGCCTTGCGGACAATGTCACCGCAGTGCTCGTAGCTGCTGCGGATGCTGCCATCGGGCACGCCGAGGAACTCATAATCATCTGAGCAGATGGCGGAAAACCAGGCCACTTCACATTGGCGGCCTTCAGTGCGGATGGGGATCGGGGGCATGGCGGTGATGGGATGGAACGATTGTTCTGGTGTTATATTGCAGTATTGGAATATGTGACAAGGTTTATCTCCCTGTCCGAATGCGTAATCCCGAAGACCAGCGTCATCTCCTAGCCCAGGCCGTGCTGCACGTTCGCAGTCAGCGTGCGACCTCGCGCCGTGAACTGGCGGATGTGATGCGGCTTTCACCAACGACCGCCGGCCAGTATGTGGATCAACTCATCGCCAGCGGCCATCTCAACGAGAACGGCGTCGAAAAAGGCCCGATGGGCCGCCCGAAGCGCTCGCTGACCACGAATGCCGATGCCGGATGGTTCGCCGGCATCGAGTTTAATGCCGAGCGCATCCAGGGCGTGCGCGTCGATTTCTCCGGCGTGAAGTCGGCGAGCCTCACCACAGCATTGCCCGAGTCCGTCACGCCGAAAGCGGTCATCGCCGAGATCAGCAAAATGATCACGGCTCTCGCGAAAGGAGCCACTGGGCCGATTCTTGGCATCGGCGTGGGAGTTCCAGGCATTGTCGATCCGGTCAGCGGCACTGGGCGCGACTACAGCTTGATCGAGGGCTGGAAGGACGTGCAGCTTGCGCAACCTCTGCACGCCAGACACAACGTGCCCGTCACGCTCGATAACAACCTCCGCACCATCGCACTCGCCGAGCGGTGGTTCGGCAGCGCGGCGGAACTCGCCGACTACGTCATTCTTGGTCCACGCAGCGGTTTTGGCATCGCGATTGTCATTGGCGGACGCATCGTGACAGGCGCGGAGCATGCTGCGGGCGAAGTTGGCCGCTGGCCTTGGGGCGATGGTGCTGAATTACAAGACGCGCTCGCCTCACCCGCCATCTGGCGACGCCTCACCGGCAAAACCAAACGCGCCAGCCTGCCCGCCGATCTGCACACCGCTCTCGCTGGCCTTGCCGATCAGCGCGACGAGGCTCGCGCCGCCATCATCAACGACTACGCGAAGGTGCTCGCCAGCCTCCATCTATTGCTCGACACACACAGCTACTTCCTCCACGGCCCGCTTAAGGCGCTTGGCGAAACGTTCTGTGCTGACATCGTCACCACCATCCAAACCGTCGTCCCTTCGCTGCAAAACAAATCCATCCGACTGCTACGCTCGCAACTCGGCGACGATGCAGGTGCTCTCGGCGCGGCGAGCCTCGCGATGGAGAAATGGACGCCTTGAGGCTCACTCTCACCGAGGCATCACTTTAAATGCCTCATACATGAAGAAGCAGATGCCGGCATAGCCTCGGTGACCGGCGAAAGCCGCGTCCACCTTGTTCACTTCGGCCATCATCTGCGATTCCGTCTTGCCGTGGAAAGTTTCGTTCTTCCCGCCGATGTCGGCCATCTTCACCCCGACGTAGGCGCGACCATGCGCGTGATCGGCCTGCTCGATGGTCCTCGACGCGATCGCGATGAGTCCGTTTGGGCCTTCAGCGCTGCCGCGGTAGCTCATGACGCCGACGTTATCGACGAGATCGAGCAGGTGTGCGCCCGCATCTTTCGTCACGCCACGATAGGTCACCGGATAGGCGAGGCTTCCATCGCGGTTCGTTTTGCCCAGCCAAAACACAATGTCCACGCCATAGATGAGCGCGGGCTTCGCGCCGTGCACCCGGTCGGCCACACGTCCATGAATCGTCACGAGCTGCGTGAGCCACTCTGCCTTCTCGATGTCGCTCAACTTCTTCCATTCAGGCAGCGCATGCGGCTCGATGTCGAGATGCAGGCCGTCAAAGCGCTCACCTGCTTGATTGAAGGCGACAACCGCCTCGGCCTTTGCGAGCACGCGCTCGTGATTGCGTGAAAACGTATCCGCAGGATCGCCATCGAGCGCATGGACGCGGATCGACTGCCCATGCGCAGCCTGAAGAAAGCTGCGTGTCGCCTCCGCATTCTTCAGCGCATAGTTTTGCGAGCGATCATGATGAATCTGCCAGAAGAGATCGGCAATCCGCCGCTCTTTGCAGAAAGCCAGCAGCGACTCCTGCTCAGCTTTCGATGCCAGCAAATCGTCTGTGCGATAAACCCACATCGCCCGCTCCTGTGCATGAAGAGATACGCCCGACACCAAGAGAGCCATGAAACTCAAACAAAGGCGCATCAAAGACAAAAGCATGACTCGCGGCTTCATCACTCCGGCAGCTCCTCACCATGCGTCTCGGGAAGCAGTGCCAGAAACACCAAGCCGAGCAGGAAAAAGCCACCGAGGCAGGTGATGGCGAGCCGCAGGTCCATCGTCGATTTCATCCATGCAGAGAGCCAGATGAGCACTGGCGCAGCGAGCAGACGGCCCGTGTTGAAGCAGAAGCCGGAGCCGGTGGCACGAAGATGCGTGGGGAAAAGTGCGGGGAAATAGGCCGCGTAGCCCGCGTGAATGCCCTGCGCAAAGAATCCGAACAAAGGCAGCAGCACGAGCAACACGGCATAGCTGTTCATCTGCGAGGGCAGCCAGCAAACGATCGGCGTCATCACCAGTGCAGCGATGTGCATCACGACAAAGGTCTTCTTGCAGCCCCAGCGTGACGCGAGCGGGCCGAAAGCAAGCATCCCCGCCCCAGCACCGGCGGTTTGGATGAAGCCGAAGGCGATCTTCGACTTGCTGGCCCAATCGGGATCATTCGCACGCTTCAAGAAATCGGCCGCGATGTCTTGTCCAGCGACCACAACGCCCCAAAACGTCGCTAGGCCCACCATCGCGAGCATCGCGCCAAAAATAGCGCGAGCACGCCAGCGAGGATCGCCGAGCAGTTCACCAAAGCTGCCCATGCGCTCCTTTTTCGACTCGCGAGCTGCTTTCCACGATTCCGGCTCTTTGATGCTCATGCGCACCCACAGCACCAGCAGCGCAGGCGCGACACCGAGCAGATACGCCGTGCGCCACTCCGTGCCCACCCAGAGTCCTGCGGCCGCCGCGAGCCATAGACCTGCCACACTCGTCGCGTGGAAAATGCCACCTGCACGCTCGCGGGCCTCTTTCGGAAACACTTCGGCCACCAAGGCAGCACCCACGGCCCATTCACCACCGACGCCCATCGCCACGAGGAAACGCAGCGCTCCGACCTGCCAGATCTGGTCTGCAAAAGCCGTGATGCCGGAAAAAACCGAGTAAAAAAGGATCGTGAGCGCCATCACCGGATTGCGACCCCATTTGTCCGCCAGCGAGCTGAAGAGCAGGCCGCCAAACGTGCCGCCGATGAGGAAGATGCCGAGGAAGCGCTCCCCCCACAGCTTCACCAGCGGATCGTCCGCCTTCACATGCAGCAGGTCCGGCAGCATGTCGGCGCGAGTGAGATTGTAGATCTGACCTTCAAACGCATCAAAGATCCAGCCCAGCGAGGCGACGACGAGCACCAGCCACTGATAGCGGGTGACGGAGGAATACCATTTAGCGGGAGCTGAGGTCATGAGAGAGCGTTTTGACGTAAGAGCGCTGAAATCGCAATACTTGATTCATCGTGGCGATCTTCACCCCTTCGAGATGCCGCTCATCGGATGAGCGCTCACCGTGTCCCAGGCGATCTGCTGGAGCAGCGTATTGAGCTTTGCCTTGTCGTCATCGTTCATGTCTTTGAGCGTGCGAAAAGCCAGCGGTACCGGCAGACCGACGGGGCTCTTGCGATAGATCACGGCAAAGTGGCAGTAGCTGGAAAGTAGTTGGAGCGGCAGCAGCGCATGCCCCCAGTTGTCGCGGAAAAGATCGCTCTGCTGCTTCAGGCCAGGCGCTTCGCCCTTCTCGATCTTTTCGCGTAGTGTCACCGCAGCCATGCCGACCGGCACGATGAGCACCGCATCCTTGCCGAGGCGTTGATTGATGCCTTTTACGTAGTCTTCGATGTCCTTCGCGTAGCGCTGCGTCGCATCGCGCAGCTTGGCGAGGTTCGTGGCATTGTGATCGACCTGCTTTTTTGTCTGGAGTGGATAGACGGGCTCATACTCATCATTCGGCATCCAGTATTCCTGCACCGTGATGCGCAGCGCTGAATTATGCTCGATGCCGAGTTTTGCAAACTGCTCGATGGCCTCGTCTGGCAGCCAAATGGGCGAAAGTGTGAGCACGTCGGCCTTTCCGGCTTTCAAGACCTGCTTCACCGCACTTTTCTCCTCCGGCACCGCCCAGTGTTTTTGCACCGTGGAGCCACCGATGCTCGAAAGGCCTGCCAGCTCGTGCTTCAAGCCCGCCGCTAACGCCATCTCCGCGACCTGTCGATAGGTGAAAACGTGGAAGCTATGCCCGCAAGTGGCCACGCGTTGCCCGGCAGTGATCGGTGGGTGCAAATCGGCCGCACGGGCGGTGAGACAGAGGGTGGCGAGGAGAAAGATGGCTCTCATGCCGTCTTAACGTCGCATTCCAGCACTTCACTCACTTGGCCGCCCAGATGCGGACGTCGTCAAAAAGCACGCCGGGGCCATTCACCGTGAAGTGAAAGCTCTGTTTCGTCTCGTGGGCAATGCCGGGGGACTTCAGTTCGCCGGCGGGTTCGTCGTCCATCGTCACGCGGAGCATGTCACCGAGTAGTTCGATGCGGACGGTGTGCCATTTCTTCGGCTCGACGGCGCGATTCACCGCGCTGCCGCGTCCGACGAGCAATTTGTCCGCCTCCCCCTTCTTCGTGGGGTCCTTGCGCATCTTGAAGATGTCGTTCCGCATCACGCCCTCCTTGTCGTCACCGATGCGGATCTGTTTCGGCGCAAAGGCCACGCGGCAGATGTGCCCGGCATGCGAGCCTTTGTGGTTCTTGTCATCAAACACCGCGTTGAAGCCCGTGGAGCCATCCAACATGAACTTGAACTCGACCACCACATCCTTCATCAGCTTGTTCACGCGTCCCACCGCGCCGTGGTCGTCCCGCGTCTGCCAACCTTTCAAAACACCGTTTTGCACCGCGAAGCTCGGAATGATCGTCTTCCATTCGCCGAGCTCGGAGCGCTCAAAGTCATCAGTGAAGATCAATTCGCCCTTCTGGGCCAGCGGTTCGGCGGCGAAGGCTGAAAAGGCGAAGAGAAGGGCAAGGAAGAGTTTCATGGCGGCCCTTGAGAACGCTCGTCAAACGGCAGCCTCGCGAAAAAGTGGACGCTATTCGATGCTGATCACCACCGCGCTGGCAGGCGTGATTTGGAAATGGATCGCTCCATCATGCATCGCCGGTGTTTCGAGCTTCAATTCACCGACGGGTTTGCCGTCCTTCGAGTCGTCGAAGGTCTGGCCGGCGTAGCGGAGACCTTCGCTGACGGCGATGGCGGGGGCGGTGAGGCGTTTGAGGGTGGCTCGGCCTTCGTGACCGGTTTGCAGGGTGAGGTCGATGAACTTCGTGAGGTCTTTGTTGATCGCGAGCACGCGCACGTGGCCGGCGGAGTCGCGCACGGCCCAGAGTTTGAGGTTGGGCGATGCATCGGCGATCACGGGCAGCAATTGCGCGTCATTCGCGATCATCTCCTGAAACACGAGCAGCGCGTAGTAGGTGGGCATCGCGCGGATGAAGGTGGGCACGGGCTTTTTGTCGTCGGTGTCGTCCTGGATGGCGGAGTAGTGGCCGCGGCCGCCGCCGTGGTAGTTGATCCCGGCGAGCCCGGCGTGCGCGAGGGTGAAATTGAGATCGAGCATCCACAGCGCGGAGGCAAAGGAGTCGCTGAAGCCGCGTGCGCCGCCACCCCAGGCGCTGCCGGCCTCATCGAGGCGGAAGGGCAGGCCGGCCTGCTTCGCGGCGTCGATGCCGGGCTTCAAAAAGTCGAGCGTTTGCTGGATGGGTTCGTTGCGCAGCAGGCGGAAGACCTCGCGCCCCACGCTCGGCGCAAAGGCATACGCATGACCGGTGAGCATCGAGAGCGTGCCCGGATTCCTTTTGACCATGATGGCGGCGATGTCCGGCGGCAAACCGTGTGCCCAGGAGGGGCCGATGACGCTGGGAATCACGGCAGGCACGAGCTTCGCACGCATCGCGGCGAACTCATCAAAGTAAGTGTCCCACTGATAGTCCTTCGGCTTGTGACGACCGAACCAGCCATCGGGTTCGTTGCCGAGTTCGAAGCCGCGAATGGCCTCCGCAGGCAAATGCTCGCGCACACGGGCGATCCATGATTGGCACAAATCGAAGTCGTTGTGTGCGAGATTGATCGTGATCACCATCGGCGAACGCACGGCGTCATAGGCTTGAGCGAGTTGCTTGAGCCGCTCGACATCCGGCGGTGCCTTCATGCCATCGGCGCTCGCGCCACCGATGCGGATGCCGATGCCGCGCAGGTTCCGCAGGAGCTGCGCATACACCGGATGCAGCGTGTCGAGCCGCTCCATCGACGGCGCGGGAAAGCGTCGCCACTCACGCGAGAGCCCGGCGAAGTCGGAGGGAATGCGCAGGCCGGGCTTCGTGGTGTCGATGCGGGCTTCGACTTTCAAAACATCGCTCGCGATGACGCCGGGCTTGGTGAGTGAAAACGTGCGCGTGACCGGCTCGGCGGTCTGCACGCTGCCTTCCTGACCCCACTGCCAAGCCACGACGGTCACGCGCATCGGCAGTCTCGCCTTTTTCGGGATGGTGGTGAAGCGTAGTTCCTCGCCGACGATCTCCGCCGGGCCTTCGCGGACGAAGAAGCGCACTTTCAGGCCCGCATCGCTCGTCGCACGCAGCGCGAGGCTTTTGGTTTGGCCGATGAGTTGATCCGCGATGGGATCGAAGGTGATGCGCTGAGGTTTGCCGGTCGTGTTTCGGAAAGGAAAGGGTAGCATCGCCTGCTGCACGGCGCGTTGATAGGTCGCATCGCCGGGATGCTCGGCCTGAAACCACATCGACGCGGCGCGTTTCGGATTGTCGAGGTCGGCGCGATCCAAGCGCAGCGCGAAACGATCCGGCGTGAGCTGCTGCACCGGGCCGGTGATCGGCGTGATGACGATGCGCTCTTTGGATTCGGGATGCGTGATGGCTGATCCAGCTTTCAGCCCCGTCCAGCGCTCCGGTCGGCCTGCGGGCACGCTGTCGAGAAAGGTGCCATTCAGTGAGAACGCGAGCTCTTCATCCGGTGCCGACCACTTCAAGGTGACCTGCTGATGCGTGCCGTTGACTTGATCGACCACGCTTCCGTTTTGCGTGTAGCCGAGCAAAAACGGCTTCCGGCCCAGAAACGCGTTTTGCAGAGCTTCGGTGGCTTTTCGCTGCTCATCGTCAAAGCACCAAAAACTGCCTTTTTGTGGCTGTTTCCATCGTGGGATGCTCACGCCGGTCTTTGTGGCATCCACGGGCCGTTTGTCATGCTGCGAGGCCTTCGCGATGTAGTCGGCGAGGAACTGCGTGAGCGCCGGATGATGATCAAAATGGCCGCCACCGGCATCGGCAAGCATCGAGAGCGGCGCTTTCGGATACTTCTGGCGAAAGGCCTGCGCCTTGCCCGCGCGTTCATCGGCCCATTCATACTCGCCGCTCACCCAGAGCAGCGGCACACCGCTCTCGCCAAAGGCCTTCACCCACGGCTGCTTCTCCGGCCAAGCGCCTTTGAGCGAAATGCCCGCCAGCACGCGATGCGGCATGCTCGCGGCCATGAGATACGGCATCTCCGCCGCCGCCGAATGCCCCATCGGCACCAACGGCGCAGCGATGAGGCTTTCATAGCCCGACTCAACCGCGAGCGCCTGAATCGTGCCCTCCATCGCCGCCTGCTCCGCACGTCCAAACGCCGCCGCCCCGCCCGGCGATGGCGTGATCCACAAGATGCCAAAATCGAGCCGCGTCATCGCCGCGCGGAAAGCCGCGCTTTCGAGGATCGGCTGCTCTAACATGTTTTGCGGCGCATACACGAGTCCCTTCACCCTTTCCGTCTTCACCGGCAGCCACAAAAACGCCCGCGGTGCCTTGCCCGTCTCGTCGCTGATCACCCCCGGCACCTCGACCGACCATTGATACTCCGCCGCCATGACGTGGCCGCAGAAGATGACGATGAGCGCGAGGAGATGGAATCGGAGCATGGGCCATCTTTGCAGAGGTCACATGCCTTCGCCAAGGGAGGAGTGGTGAACGAATGTTCGAGCTGAGGCTGTTTGTTCGGCTCAGAATAGCGTCGGCACCGTGTCGCCCGCATCAATGTGCTACTTCAATGAGGCGCTGCGCTCATCTGAACCCATAGATGATGCAGATGACATGAATTGAACCCGGGGCGGCTATGCACGGATTTTAGAGAGCAGACTCGTTCAAGCGAATTGGAAGCCGTGATCTCCAGTTTGTCGCCGTCAGTCCACTGGGAATGTGATCGAGAGGCAAGTTCCTGAACCCAGCCGTTGATCTGATCGAACCAGCCTTCAAAGCTGCCGTCCTGAACATAGCCAATCATTGCGGCAAAGTCGTGCTTGGAACCATGGTGGCCAAATTTGAAACGTTGAATGCCGCCCGTGGTTCCCGGCTCCGTGATGACATATTCGCGTTCATCCCGGTCTTTTTCGACTGGAGTCGGGAGCCGCTTCGCTTCGATGGGAAACAAGGCGTCAAACTGGCTGTGTCTCCTTCCGTCGATAAAGATGACCGCGGCTTTGGGTTTGATCGTCAGATCGATCTTGCGGCCGGGCTTGGCTTCGTCGCTGGTTTCACAGCGAAACTGCACATGGCTCCAATCGACTGAATAAGTCGTGGCGCTATTGAGATGGTCGGCGAGGTGCTCGGTAAGGCCCGTCTCTGAGTCGCGATGAGGGCGCTCTGGATGATCCCGCCATCGGGGCAGCTCTGCCGCGATGAAATCCATCAGCGCGAGTTTCGCTTCGGAGCGCAGATGAATCTCCCGGTCGAGACGACCAGAGCCAACAAGGGGAGTGTTGTCTGCGAGCATCGTCTCAGAAGGTTAGAATCCCTGCGCACTCAGGTCTGCGAGCGTTTCATCCGCATCACGTAGAGCCACAGAGCGCAGCCAGTAGCGTAGGCGATCAGGTTTGATCAGGTAGATGCAGGCCCCATCATAAATCCGGGCGATGCGGGTCACATTCAGCCCAGCGCCGCGCTTCTCATGCAAAAGACCGTCCAGCTTGAGTTTCTGATCATCTGTCTTTTCGGGCCAATCGATCTTCCCAGAGCCGAACACATAGGGCTGGCAGATCACGCCATCGAGGACGAGCGGACTCAACGCCTTGAGCTTGTTGCGCTTGTAAACGCCGTTGATGCGGGTGTTGAAAAGCTCGTTGAAGGCATCTAGCGCAGGAGCGCCCGGATTCTTCATCGCGGAGGAGTCCTCGCCGAGTCGGACGAGATCGCGATAGTAGTCCACAATGTCGGCCACGAGGATTTCTTCGTGAGGAGTAATTTTTGCGCCTTCGCGCTCATCGTAAGGCAAATTTAAAATGTCGCGAGCAGTCAATGCTGTCGCTTTCTGCCCAAAAAGCCTCGGGCTGGTTGCAGCCAAGAATGCCTGCAGCGCTATCTTTGAGTTCTTTAGCCACCTGCTAACAGCTTTCAATCTGCCGAGATCACGAGACTGGGCACAGAATCCAACAATCTGCTGCCCATATGTTAGATAACCGTCATTCCACAGAACGTGAGGGAAATCCATTTGCTCCCGTATCAGGAGCATTGGCGGCGTGAAACGTTGCTCTGTGTAGTAGGACTTGAAAAGCTTCGCCTTAACTGTGGTAATCTTTGTGGCATCTAGCCCTTGAGCCGTCAAATACCTCGAAGGGATATAACGGTGACCGGTTATGTGTTTAGCTGGGACTCGCTTTCCTTTCTTCGCCTCAATCCAACCTTCGCCACGGTCCCATCCATATTCTTCTGCGAACTGTGCTAGCGTTTTTAGTTTTTTAAATCGATCAGCAAAACTCAGAACTCTCCCACCTCCGAGCAAATCTGCGCGCCAGACACCATCGTTGGCTAGCACTAGGTCACGGCAGAGCCAGTGCATGTCATAGTAGTCGATATCGAAGCCTTGCTCGGCGTCAGTGCGTCCCGTGCGGCGAAAGGTGGCGTGAAGGATTTGGCGATGTGGTGGCGGCGATTGTGCTTCCGCCACCACGACTACTACCTTTGTATCCTTTTTGCTTTTGCCAAACAAGCCGCGCACAGAGATGAAATCCAGAATCTCGCGCACATCCCAGCGCTGAATGAACCTGCGGCGAAAGCCAATGGACAGGTGGTTGTAGAGGAAATTGTATTGCTGGAGCATCGAGAGCACTCCGCCCTCGCTCAGCATCTCCATGGACTCGTGAAGGAAGAGGTAGGCCACTTGCTTGTCAGGCAGGTCACCATGCTTTTCCTGATAACCTTTGTAGGCACGCTTAGCTCCGTCTGTGGCGAGCGTTGATGCGAAGGGCGGATTGCCCACGATGACACCTACCTTGTCTTTGATGAGGCTCTGCTCTCTCGCCTCAAAGAAGCAGCTCCTGTGAATATGCTTGCCCAACAGTGCAGGGAAGAGCTTCACGCTAGCGCGGATGTCCATCGGCTCCAAGGCATCGCAAAGCGCCAGGCAGAGGCTAAAGGCCGCCAGCTCGACTGCGCCTTCCTCCAGGTCGATGCCACGAATCCGGGAGGTGAGCAGTTTTTTGAGCACCACCTGCTTCGGCTTGGCCCAGCCGTTGCGATAGCGCCAGTGGAGCACGAGACGCTTGTAGGCCTCGACAAGAAAGATGCCCGAACCACAGGCACCATCGAGAATGACCTCATCATTCGCCTCCAGACGATCCAGCCGCTCCCAGCTCAACACCTCGCCAAGCATCATGCGGACCATGAAATGCGGCGTATAGACGGCGACGGATTTGTCGGAGACAAAGAGCTGGTAGATGTGGCTGATGAGTTCCACCGGCAGGTCAGCGAACGAGTATCGCTGCCACAGGGTCAACTGCCCGCCAGCCTCCTCACGGCCTTCCACGAGTCTGCGAAACTGTGAGAGGCGGTTGCTAGTGCGGAGTGTATCCTTGTCAGCCTCGCTGAGTTCAAACACGTTGCCGTTGAATCTTACCTCCAGAGCTTCAAGCAGCTTAACCAAGGCTTTCCCGTCCTCCAGGACCTCAAAGAACTTGGTCGCTCCGCGTTTGAACTGCCGGAAGTAGTCCTCCTCGAACACCTGACGCGCCTCCAGGTAGGCAATCAATACAGACAAGATGAGCAGCTTGCGCCGCAGGTGCTTGGGAAGCACCTCTTTCCTACTCAGATCCTCGTGCAGCTCACGCACGGCATTGATGAGCGTCTTTTGGGCCGAGAGTTTGCTCGAAAGGAGCTTTTTGCACACCTCTGGATCATCCCAGAGCGTGCCATTGAGCAGGCGGTCGGCATCCCACCAAGCGTCATTGGCTATTTTCGCCGCGAGCTTCAGTGTTTTGAATGGATTGCAGACAACTTGCCCACCTTTCTCGAAATCGGGCCGGTGGGCACAGCGAAAGAGCTGAACCAGTCCGCTCGAAACACGATAGACAAGTGGCACGCCACCCCAACTCCACAACTGCTGATGGCGCTTCGCAAACGAGTCGTTCGTGGCCGGACCGTCGAAACGGTAAATGAATGCCTGGGCCACAGGAGGCTTGCCTTCTTTGGATGCTTCAAAGAATACAGCCTGCGCTTCATAGGCCGCCGCCTTTTCCATGACGGCAACCTCTTCGGGAGGCCTTCCCTTCTTCTCATAACCAGAAACGGCCACGATCCCGCCTGAGCCGGAAGGGCGACCGGCCCGCTCAAGGAGGTTTAGCCAGTTGGCAGGTGTGCTCATCGGTGGGAAGAGCCGCTATCAAAGGGCATAATCCAAACGGTGTCTATTTGAGTTTTCCTCCGGTGATCTGAGGCGCGAAGTGTTTCCAATAATGCCGCCGTCCATCCTTACGACGACGCGGTCGCCGAAGCAGACGCAACCCAGATGACCGCGAAGAGTCCGATGCTTTTCATGTCGTGTGGGATGGTGCGGCTCACTCACCCACGCACCACAAAAACTCCTGACGCGTCGGACTCGTCTTCGCGGAGCGGAGGTAGAGGCGGTTGTCGCAGATGGCGGGGGTGCTGAAGGATTCGTCGCCGAGGACGTTTTGGCCGAGGAGGGTGAATTTTTCCGGCGTGGCGTCGAAGACGGAGGTGACGCCGGCTTTGCTGGTGACGTAGATGCGCGTTTCGGCCATCACGGGCGAGCCGTAGAACTCGCGATCGACTTTCTCGCTCCACAGCTCCTTGCCCGTCGCGGATTCCCAGCAGGTGGCACGGCCGGCATCGCCGACGGCGAAGACGTGGCCGTTTTTCACGAGCATGGACGGCACATAGGTCTGCGTGACGTTTTCCCACGCGATCTTGCCGCTGCCATCGGCCTCGACGGCCATGGTGTGACGTTTTGGATAGCCGCCGCCGAGGAACACGCGGCTGCCGTCCGTCACCGCGGTCACGACGGTCTCCTCGGTGCTGCCGTCGATGCTCCAGAGCTTTTTGCCGGTGAGCGGATCGAAGCTCTCGACCTTGTTGCAGCCAGCGAGCACGGCCTGGACCTTGCCCGCGGCCGTCACGATGCCGGGTGAGGCGTAGTTCGCCACCGGCGGGCGATCCTGCTGCCACACGATGTCGCCGGTGAGCTTGTTGAGGCCGGTCATCTTGCCACCGCCGCGATGGTCGGCGGACACGAGCACGATGTTTTGATAAAGCACCGGCGAGGAGCCAAAGCCCTGATGCACCTGAAAATCGCACACGCGACGCTGCCAGAGCTGCTTGCCCTTCAAATCGAGCGCGGTGGTGAAAACAGCGCCGTTGTTGAGGAAGTTCACGTAAAGCCGCTCGCCATCGCTCACGACATCGGAGGAGGCCTGCGACGAGATTTTGTGGCCCTTCGTGTTCAGGTTCCCGCGATGCACGACGGCCTCCCAACGCGATTTGCCCGTCGCACGATCAAAGCTGAGCACGAGTTGCTCCTCCGTCTCCACATCCGCCGTCGCCAGCAGCACCTGATCACCGATGACAATCGGCGAACCATGCCCGCGACCACGCACCGCGGCTTTCCACACGAGATTTTCCTTTTCGCTCCACTTCACCGGCAGTTTTTGTCCCGGAGCTGCATGACCATCGCCGGTGGGGCCTCGCCAAGCGGGCCAGTCGGCGGCGAAGAGAGAAGCAGTGAATGAGAGAAGAAGCAGAGCGGCGATTTTCATGAGCGGTGAACGAGAGCAGCAGAAAACGGCAGCGCGGGCCGCATCTCGCGGTTTAAGGTGAGATCATGATGCGCTTTTCATGCCTCTCCCTTTTGTCGCTGGCTTTGCTGGCTGTCGTTGTCACCGCAGCGGCGGCGCAGGAGCCGGTTTGGATCTTGGGGAAACCTTTGCTGGATGAAACGACGACCTTGGAGGGCAAGCCCGTGAGACTCGTCGATCCGTGCGTCGTGCGGCATGAGGATCGCTGGCACATCTTCGCCTCGGCGAATGGCGGCACGGTGTGGACCTCGACGCGAGACTTCGCCACGCGGCCCATCGCAAGCGAGGTGGTCAAGCTGCCGGTCGGCTCGTGCTTTGTGCCGCAGGTGTTTTTTTTCCGGCCTGAGTCGCGCTGGCATCTCATTGGCATGATGCCGGACAAAACGGGTCGCTATCCGAAGATGGCTCCGTGCCTGTGCACGAATGCTGACATCACGAATCCGAAAGGCTGGTCGCAGCCGGAGGTGCTCGATGTGCCACCGCCAATCGATGAAGCGAAGCCGGTGAAGCAATGGATCGACTTCTGGGTGATCTGCGATGACGTGAAGGCGCATCTCTTCGTCACCTCCGATGGCGGCCGCCTCTGGCGCAGCGAAACGACGCTCGCAAAGTATCCGCACGGGTGGTCGCAGCCGGTAATCGCCCTGCGTGGCGACTTCATCTATGCCTCGCATGTGTATCGTCACGATGTTGGCGGCCAAGAAAGTTATCTGCTCACGCTCACCGCCCGGGCGGCGGATGGTCATCACTACCAGCAAAGCTACACCGCCGCGAAACTCGATGCTCAGTGGCAACCTGCCGCTGCCACGGCTGACAAACCTTTCGCCGGGCTCGCGAATGTGCGTCTGGATGATGCGCATTGGAGTGGTGACCTCTCGCATGGTGAACCCGTGCGCAGCTCCAATGACGAGCGCATGATCCTCGAAGCCGACTTCAAGCATTTCATTTTCCACGGCGCCTTCGGCGAAGCATCCGCCAAAGAAACGAAACGCCCGCCCGCTGTGGGCCTGTTGGAGCGCTTGAGGTCTGAGTGATCTATTTGGCAGCGGCCTTGGCCTCCGTGGCCTTTTTCTCGGCGGCGAGGCGGCCGGGCGTTTTGGCGCGGAGGACGGAATTTTGCTGCGGAGGCAGTTTCGCGGCGAAAGCGGTCCATTCGGGCTGTGTGCCGTCTTTGACCGACCACAGCGTGACGTTGTCGATCTCCATCGTGCCAGCTTCGAGGCCGCCGAGCATCACCGCGTGCGGATCGGTGACGTAGGAGGCATGCTTGCCGTGAAACACCAGGCCATCAGCGAACTGCACGAGCACCTCGTCGTCGCGGCGCTCGACCAGCACGGTCTCCCAATTGCCGGGGATGAGCTTGAAGTCCTTGTCATTCGCGAGCTGCGTTGTGTCGCCATCGGCGAGGAGCGTGGCGCCGTTCACATCCCAGGTGACACGGCAGACGTGATGGCCGATCTCGATGAAGGGCGCGATGCTGCGGCGCTTGCCGGCCTCAAACGGAATGCCGTCGATGAGCCGCATCGAAAAACGCAGCACATACTTCTCCGGCGTGGTCTGCAGCACGACGCGTGGATGCAGGCCTTTGTGCGTCTCGTGCTTCGCCTGAAACTCGGCGGAGGAGGAGCGGCCGCGCAACACGCCGTCCACCATCTCCCATCGCGTGCCTTGATTGATCATCCAGGGCTCGGTGGGGTTCTGCCGGTTGATCGCGACGGGTCGTGGCTTCGAGAAATCGTCGGTGTAGAGCACCTGATCGGGAAGGAGCCACTTCGGCGCGAGGTCGGCGGCATGACAAACTGTGCCGAGGAGGATGAGAGAGGCGGCGAGATGCTTCATGAGGTTACTTGTTGGCTTTCCTCTTCTTTTTCGGAGCGCCTTCGCCCTTCTGAGCGCCGCGTTGAGCGAACGGTGGCAAGGCACCGCCGCGAGCGTTCATCTCGGCATCGCAGAGCTCGCGCATCTTTTTCAATGCGTCGGCATGCGCGGGATCGCTGGCGAAGTTCTTCAACTCATCGCGGTCCTGTTCCAGATCGTGCAGGAACTCGAATGCAGGCTGCTGGTCGAAGTAGCGTGCATAGACGTAGCGCGAATCGCGGATGCCCTCCCAGGTGAGCGTGGGCGGCAGGTCGAGGTGCTCACAGAAGAAGTGCGTGCGCCAGGGCTTATCGCTGCCGTCGCCATCGACAATCGTCGAGAGGCTGCGGCCTTCGTAGGCTTCTGGACGCTTCGCGCCGGCCCAGGCGATGAAGGTCGCGGGCAGATCGACATTCAGCACCATCTCCTCGGCCACACGGCCGCGTTTTTCCTTCGGCAGGCGGGGATCGAAGATGACCATCGGCACACGCAGCGACTCCTCAAAGTGCGACCACTTGCCCTGGAAGCCGCGGTCGCCGAGGTAGTAGCCATTGTCGGCGGAGTAAACGATGATGGTGTTGTCGGCGAGACCGGCCTCCTTCAGCACCGCGAGCACGCGGGCGATGCCTTTGTCGATGCCGCTGATCATGCGGTAGTAGGCGCGGACGTTTGTCTGATACTTCTCCGGCGTGTCGTAGCCCCAGAACCAGCGCTGGCGGTTGATGCTGTCCTTCAGGAACTGTGGGTGCGCCTCAAAGATCGCCGGATCACCCAGGCGCGGCGGCGGGATGCTGTGATCCTCATACATGCCATCGGTGGACGACGGCCAGGGATAGAGGCCGATGCCGGGGCGGTGGTCGCTGTCCTCCGCATGCGCCGCATTGAACGAGAGCTGCATGCAGAAGGGGTTGTCCTTCGACTGTGCCTTGATGAAGTCGATGCCGCGGTCGCAGATGATGTCGGTCTCGTGCTTCTTGCTGCCATCCGGCATCGTTTTGAGATACGGGCTGCGGCCGATCTGCTCGAAGGCATCGAACTGCTGCTCCGGCTTGAAGCCTTCCGGGCCTTTGAAGTGCCATTTGCCGAAGTGCGCGGTGGTGTAGCCCGCCTTGCGGAGCTGCACGGGATAGATCGTGGCCGCCGCGTCCGGCTTCACCTGAGGCACCGCATTGCGCTGCACATGCGAGCGTGCCCACTGGCCGGTGAAAAGCACCGCGCGGCTCACCCAGCACACCGACGTGGTCACAAACGCGTTTTTGAAGCGCACGCCATCAGCCGCCAGCTTGTCGATCGTCGGCGTCTGCACGATGGGATGCCCCGCGCAGCTCAGCGTGTCGTAGCGCTGGTCATCCGCGAAGAAGAACAGGATGTTCGGAGGTGCGGCGAAAAGCGGTGCGCTGAGGGCGAGGAGGACGAAAACGAGAAGACGGGCCATGAGGCAGTCGGAAACGCCGGCTTACGAACGATCCTTCAGCCTCTCCCAGGCCATCTCGACCCAGAAGAACTGCGAGTAGTAGAGCTTGGCGAAGTCGTAGCGCGTGATGACTTTTTCGACCTCGGGCGCATGTGCATTCAAAACGGCCGTGTCCGGACACAGCGTGACGATCCACGCGGCAGCGGTCGGCTCGCGGATGAAGGCGGTCTCCTTTCCGCGGCGTGGCGCCACTTTGAGGAAGGTCTTGATCTGCACCATGGCGAGCTCTTGGGCCTCCTTCTCGGTCGTTTGAAGTTTCCAGTCGGCATTCATCATACGCCAGTTCATTTCAAAGGGGCTCGTGTCCGCGTTGTCCCACTGCTGTGCGAGCAGGAGGGCTTCCGCGGCCAGTGTGGAGCTCGCGACGAGTCCGCGGGCGTAGTCTGCTTTCAGCGTGGCATCGCTCTCCAGCTCCCACAAGCCGCGCAAAGCCCCCACGGCGGCGCAGGAGGTCCAGTTGTGTGTTTTGGAATACCAGAAGACCATGCCGCCAGCGCAGATCTCGCGCTTGCTGAGGTTCTTTTCGCCACCGTGCTTCGCGAGCTCGTCGAGATACATCGTCTGCCACTTCGTAGCGCCTGTGACGTCATGCAGCGCCTTCATGGTGAAGAGTTTTCGGCTCACTTCTTCGAAGTGAAAGCCCTCAAAGCTGCCACGCGTGCCAAACGGTGCCTCGGCGGGCATTTTCCAGCCGAGGCGCACGATTTCTTCCGCGGTCGTTTGGAGATGCTCGGTAATTTTGGCCTTCTCCGCATCGGTGGCGATGCCCGACTGCCAGTAACGCCAGAGGCCGAGGAACCATGGCAGCGTCTGGTCGTTCGAACCCATCGGATAGTGTGATTTGCCATCGGTGCTCACACCGCGGCCGACGAAGCCCTTCACATCGCTGATCGAGTTCAGCAAAAGCAGGCCCTGCATGAGCTTGCGGGCTTTTTCGGCATCTGCGGTGGCCTGCGTTCGCTTCCAGCGGTTCACGGCGGCGTCCATGTAGAGGCCGTTGAACATCGCGCCGTTCTCGATCGGTGCCCACCAGCCGAGCGCGTTCGGTTTTCCTCCACGACACTCCTCCGGCGTGGGCAGCGAGACTTTGCCGTCCATGTCGGCGAAGTCGATCATGATGCCATACGCATCGATGAAGCGCCGCCAGATCTCGTCATGCGCACGCTGGGATGCCTGCTCGGTGTCTTCCGCGCGAGTGGCGGTGGTGAAGGCGAGTGCGAGAAGGGAAAGAAGGATGGAGCGGCGGATCACGCGGCCAGTGTGAGCCGCGCATGCGCTTTGCCAAGCTTTCGCGCGGCTTTATCGCATCATCGATGGCTGGCCGGTGCATTGCAGCACGGAATGCCAGAGCTCCTGCGTGGGATCGACCTTCCGTCGGCCCTGCGTGACGAGTTGGAGTGGCAGGTGGATGAAGGAGCCGTGCCAGCGTCCGACGAGCATGCCGGTCTTTCCCGCCATGCCGGCATGCACGGCGGACTGCGCGAGGCGGGAGCAGTACACATTGTCCTGTGCGTTCGCGGGCACGCTGCGCACGATGTAGCTGGGGTCGATGAACTTGAGGTTCACCTCCGTGCGGCGTTGCTTGAAGAAGGCATTGATGCGCTCCTTCAAATACTGGCCGATATCGCCGTAGCGCTTGTTGCCGCTCGCGTCGGTGGCATCGTCGCTCTGCATGAGATGCTGTCCCGCGCCCTCTGCCACGACCACTACAGCGCTGCCGCGCTTCATGAGCCGGTGGCGCAGGCATTCGAGCAGTCCGCCATCGCCTTCGAGCTCAAACGCGACCTCGGGGATGAGCACGAAATCGACGTTGCTGCCTGCGAGTGCCGCGTAGCAGGCGATGAAGCCCGAATCGCGCCCCATGAGCTTCACGAGGCCGACGCCGTTCACCGCGCCGGTGGCCTCGACGTAGGCGCAATTCACCGCCTGCACCGCCGCCTCAAAGGCCGTCTCGAAGCCGAAGCTCTTGTCGAGGTAGCGGATGTCGTTGTCGATGGTCTTCGGAATGCCGACGACGGCCTTTTTGAGCCCGCGACGCTCGATTTCCTTCACGATCTCCGCCGCGCCACGCAGCGTGCCATCACCGCCGATGACATAAAGGATGTCCACATTCATCTCCTCGAGCGTGTCCACCATCTCGCCGATGTCCTGCTGTCCGCGCGAGCTGCCGAGCAGCGTGCCGCCAAAGTGATGCGCCTGCTCGACGGACGATGGCTTCAACAGCAGCGGTGTGTGTCCGTAGCGCTGCACGAGGCCCTCGTAGCCGTAGCGGAAGCCATACACGCGTGACACGCCATACTGCCGGTGACACTGGATGACGAGCCCACGGATGATGTCATTGAGCCCCGGGCACAGGCCGCCGCAGGTCACGATGCCGACGGTGGTCTTTGCCGGATCAAAGAAGATCTTCTCACGCGGCCCCGCCTCCTCGTAGGTGGGCGTCGAGGAGTCGCGTCCGTCCTCGAGCAGGTGGCTGTGGTAGAGGATTCGGTCACGCGTCTCCTCTTTAAAAGGTGCCTCCACCGCGCCGATGCGGCGCAGCGGCGAGTCAAACAAACAGGGGCCGAGCGTGAGGATGCTCGTATCGTGCGGCGCGGGGGTCATGGCTGGGATGACTTCTTTTTAAAGCAAGACGAGTGCCAGACTTCGCCCGCTGAAAAATCACCTGTAGAAGGGCAGGTCCACACTCTTCGTTTGTCCCGAGCTCGGCACAGCCTCACGGCTTCGGCTTGCTCAGCTCGCCGAGCATTTCGACCAGGGCGTCCACCATCTTCACGGAGGCATCGAGTTGCACATGATTCACGCCGATCCAGGTCTCGTAGCCGCCGAGCTTGTGCTGGGCGGGTGTGGGCAGATAGCCGTGAGCACCGTTGGCGATGGAGATGTTCATCAGCGGCTGGATCGGGCTGCGCTGCTTCAATTCCAGACCGATCTCCGCAAACACCTCGAAGGGCATCGTCGCCACCGCGAGATCACCGATGCGGTGGGTCTGCACGATCACATCAATCGTCGGCGGCATGTCCGGCGAGGCATAGGCGAGCACCGTGCCGTAGGTGCTGTAGCGGCTGGTGCTCATCGGCTTGATGCGCCGCGCCTTCACCGACTGCGCCCACTCGACCTCTTCTTTCGTCGGGTGACGACGCTCAAAGGTCAGCGTGCGTTGCACGGACGTGAGCTTCACATGATCATGCCACTGGAGCTTTTGGTGCACCGCCAGGACTTTCTCCGCGCAGAGGTTCGCCACCTCGCGGGCCTTTTCGAAGGGTTGATACTTCTTCTTCGGCTGTGGGCCGCGTCTGGCCAGCTCCTCGTCGGAGTAGCGCTCCAGGTTGTTCACATCGCCGCTGGTTCCATTCGCCATGAGGCCGACGAAGGGCGGATCTTGATGCCGGTCCGCGCCGAGCAGCTCGCCCACGCGGTCGGCAAACATCGCGAAGTAGTCCGCGGAGATCGTGTGGTCCGTAATGCCGCCGACATAGTGCAAGCCATACGAAGCCATCAGCGAGATCGGTTTGCCGGAAGGCGAGCGCACGGAGATGAAGGTGATCTGCGGATCGACCGGCCCGGCGGGCTTCAGCAGGCCTTTGTAGCCGGGATTTGTATCGACCAGCTCGACATTGTCGTGAGCACCGTAGATCGGGCCGCGCTCAGGCTTCACGAACCACCTGCGGTTGAAGACCTGAGTCGGCTCCTCGGCCGTGCCCCAGGCGATTTGAGCGGGCTCGAGCTGATTGTGCGCCCGCAACACGCTCTCGGCGATGCGCCGCGTGAGATACGCGCTGTATTCATAGTAAGGCTCGCCCTCGCGCTCCTCCAGCTTAGCACCACCCGTGGTGTGTGAATGCGTCGCCGAGATCACGACGCACTGCGGCGGGATGCCCGTCATCTGCTCGATGATCTTCTTCGCACCTGCGGCGACTTCGGCCGAGATGTGCCGCAAATCGCACACGACGAGCGCGAGCTTCGCCTCGCCGTCATCGAGCACGAGACAACGCGCGTGTAGCTCATCATGCACATGCGTCGCGGGCGGGCGGCTCGTGCGAATGCGTGGATCGGCACCAATCGGCGGCGTGATGTTGCTCGTCGCGGCTCCAGCACGAAAAACGGGCTTCATCTCCGCGCTGAAAGCCGGTGAGGCAAAGGCGAGACCAAGGCTCGTGAGGAAAAGCAGATGGCAGATGCGCATGGTGAAGGAGTGCATGGCCCCTCAACGCATCTGCGGGCTGCTTTTCTCCGCTGGATTCAATTTCCACGAAACTGCGGATCGTCCCACGCAAACGGCGGCCGCTTGCCGAGCAGCAGGTCGTAGATCGTGTGGTTTGTCTTCATCATCTCCGCCAGCATGTCCTTCCACGGACGGTCGGCCACGCTGATGAGGCCAGTGTTGTAGCTTTCGCCGTTGTATTGGCTGAACCAGCGGCCCGTCGTGGCCTGATCGACCAGCGTGAACCACTCGATGCCGACGATGAAACCCAGCGCGGCGCTTTTCTCGACGTAGTTCCGATACGCCAGCCCGCGTTCGCGTTGCGAGCTGACCTCGCGCCCGCCGATGAGGCCGCTGTCCTTCGGCGAGGCCCAGAAGAACTCGCTAAGCATCATCGGCTTGCCGCCGGTCCACTCGTGGTAGCGCTTCAGCGCGGCCGTATCGACGCCAAAGGTGTAGTAGTTGTAGCTCACGACATCAAGATGCCGACCCATGATGCGGCAGAGCTGCTCGTCCTCGATCGTGATCGGCTGAAGGCGGCTGCCGATGAGCAGATGATTCGCGTCATGCTGCCGGAAGATCTTCTCCACCTGCGCGAAGTAGGTTTCGAGGAAGGTGCCAACAAAGGCCTTCACGTCCGCCTTTGCCGCATCCGTCGTCACCGCGAGCCCGCGATCGATCAACGCTTCAAACGAGGCCGCCGAGGCCTGCCACGCCGTGTTGAAGGCCTCCACCGTGCCGTACTTCGTCTTCAAAGCGGTCACCAGCTCGCGTTTGCAGGCATGCGTGCCATCGAGCGAGGGAATCACACGCGGGAGCTCGTCATAGCGAGGCTCGTTCACGATGAACCAACCGATCAGCATCGGGTCCTGCGCCCGCGCCGGCACTTCGCGGGCGATGTTCTCCGCGATCTTTGCGGCAGTGGCCGCATCAAACGGGTCCCACACCTCATGCGCACCCGGAATGCGCTTCACGCCCTCCCATTCGTTGATCGGCAGATGCGCCACATACGGAAAGGCCGCCTTCGGCACCGGACTGAACGCGCCAATGCTGTTAAAGCCCCATTTCGTCACGCGGCTGATCATCCGCGCAGCATGCGATTCATAATCATGCGCCGCACCGAACTTCTTGATCACATTCGCGATGTAGAATGAAAAATGGTCCACATTGCCCTCGCGGAAGGCGCTTGCGAACTCGCCCTCGTTTTTGGGCAACCACTCGTAAATGCCCTCGCGGCCCTTCACATAGGTGTAGTCGTCATTCGGCGCGAAACCGCACACGCCGAGGTGGAAGAACACATTCCCATCCGGATCGACCAGCCACGATTTGCCGCTCTGCTGCTCCACATGGAAAAAGCCGGTCTTCTTCAGCCCCAGCGCTTCGCCACTGCCCGGCAGGCCGCCAAAGCGATCCAGCTTCGGCGCCTCGATGCCCGCGTAGTAGCCCTTGTCCGCCTCCACATCGGCCTTCAGGTCTTCGAGTGACTTCAGCTTGTTCGGAAACACATCCTTCAAACTCTGACCGAAGGGATCGATCAACTTCGTCACCGACACGAGATCCAAGGTCACCTTGATCTTCGCCGTCGCGTGATCCGGCATCCACGGCACGATGAACTGCCAATGATACACCGCCCAGTTCCACTCGCGGTTGTCCGTGAGCTGCTGAAACGCGAACTCCGGCGTCTGGATGCTCAAACTCTGTCCTTGGGCATTTTTTACCGAAAACGTCGTTCCGTTCAAACTCGCAATGTGCGGCGGCGAAGCCTTCTCCGCCGGAAAAACACCCTCCTTGTCCGCGATGCGCCACGAGCCGCCCTTCCCAAAGCCGATGTCGATCAGCGTCGTCATCTTCCACGACTTCACATCCGCTGGCACCTTGCTGAAGAGCGCGATGATCTCGTCTTTGCCTGCCGAAATCACACACTGCGCCCCGCCTTCGTAGCTGACCATGGCGCTCGCAGCCGCCGCTTTCACCTCGATGATTTTGTGGGCCGGCTCAAACTCCGGGTAAGTCAGCGTGAACGTCCCCAGGCTGCCCGCGCCGATCTCGATGCCCGTGTTCGTGGCCTTGAAGTCAGCGGCGAAGGACGTGAGGCAGGTGAGAAGGAACAAAAACAGCGATTTCATGAGGTGGCCGATCTTTTGCATGGCCTTGATGAACATGCACGCCATCACCGCAAGAAAAGCACGGGCCGCGACGAGTAGGTTCCGCCTTCCTTCGTTGCTCATGAAATACCTCGTTTTGCTCCTGTGTGCCTTGTTGAGTCCTGTTTTCTCTGCCGAGCCGATTCGCGTGCTCGTGTGGGATGAGCAGCAGCCGGAGCAGAAGCAGGGCTACGGCGAAAAATTTCTCGGTGAGACTATCGCGGCGCATCTGGCAAAGTTGCCTGGCCTTTCCGTGACCACCGCGAAGCTCGACGAGCCGCAGCAGGGCTTGAGCGATGCCGCGCTCGATGCGGCGGATGTGCTGATCTTTTGGAGCCATCGTCGCGCGAAGGAGCAGGATGATGCGCGGACCGAGGCGGTGGTGAAACGCGTAAAGGAGGGCAAGATCGGCTTCATCGGGCTGCACTCGGCGCATTGGGCGAAGCCGTTTGTGCGGCTGATGCAGGAGCGGGCGAAGGAGGACGCGTTGAAGCAATTGCCTGAGGCGGAGCGTGCCTCGGCGAAGTGGGAGTTCGTGAATGACGCGCCGTATTACAAGCTCATCGGCCGCGCATCGCGTCTCACGCCGTTTGTCGAGCAGGCGGAGGGCGGTGTGTGGCGGCTCACGCTGCCGCAGTGCGTCTTTCCCGCGTATCGCAATGACGGCATGCCCTCGCACGTCACCACGCGGCTGCCGCAGCATCCCATCGCCGCTGGTTTGCCCGCGCAGTGGGACATCCCGCGCACGGAGATGTATGGCGAGCCCTTCCATGTGCCGCCGCCCGATGAAGTCGTGTTCGAGAAAAAGTGGGACAAGGGCGAGCACTTCCGCAGCGGCTGCGTGTGGCAGGTCGGCAAAGGTCGCGTGTTCTACTTCCGCCCCGGCCACGAGACCTATCCCGTCTTCCAGCAAGCCGAACCGCTGCGTGTGATCGAGAATGCGGTGCGTTGGCTGGACAGTGCAAAGCAATAAACATCGTTTATATCTGAGCAAAGAATGACGCAGCGCCTCACAGCATAACGATTGTGTGAATTCTCTAACTTACTGTTCTGAACCACATGAACCGCATCAATTTTGAATACTTTTACTTCACCAAAAGTGAACCGGCCAACTGGTCATGCCCCACTTGCAATCGAGGCAAGCTTCAGTTGATACCGGAATCCCTTGTTAAGACTCAGGACGACTTAACTCGTATTGCTAGGAATACAGACGATTTCGATCAGAGAGACGAGGTTTTCTACTTTACTGCTAGATTCCAATGTGGTGCCAAAGCATGCAAAGAATTTGTGCACATGGTTGGCCGCGCGAGTTGGGATGTGGTGGGTGTAGAATATGATGGAGATGGAGGCAGTTGGCCCGAGTTCGACATTGTCTATCAACCACATTTTGTATCGCCTCCAATGAACTTATTTCCGATACCGAGTGACACACCAAAGTCAGTATCGATGGCTCTAAAGGCGGGATTCAATCTGGCTTTTGCTGATCCAAATGCAGCAGCCAATCAACTTCGCACTACTGTTGAGTGCCTTATGGATGAACTTAAGGTGCCAAAGAAGGCTAGGTTCAAACATCGGAATGCATCAACGTCCTGTGTGGTGTGCGGCAAAACTGCCCCGCCTGCTAAGACCCAGAGTACAAAGAGCAAATTTGTAGATATCAGTCTGCATCAAAGAATTGAAAAACTTCCAGAACGATACCGAAATCTTCGAGACGATCTTCTAGCGGTAAAATGGCTCGGAAATGCTGGGAGCCACTCCACCGGGATTTCACGGGAGCACATGCTAACGGGATATGAGATCATGGAGAGGTGCCTCGCTAGGCTGCATGATCCTCATCACACCGATCTGGATCAGAGGATTAAGTCGATCAACCGCAGAAAAGGCAAGATGGAGACTAAGCTTCGTCAACTGCGGCGAATAAAGAGTTGAATCTAAAGAGCGCCATTTAGGCTTGGTTCAACCCAGAACGATTTCACGTTCCTGCGCACAAATGGTCGTTGGTGAAGACCGTGAGCCACATTCAAAGCCCCTCCTCATGTCACGCTGCCTGTTTCTGCTCTCGCTCTTCCTTTTCACCACGCACACGCACGCCGCTGAGCCTTCTGCGGCGGAGTGGATGCCGCGGGTGGAAGATCGCACCACGCTGTCGTGGGTTGAAGGACCACCGAGAATGTTTGGCGATGCCACAAGACCGAAGGAGGAGGAGGTGCTGGCCTTTGAGTTTGGAAAGCAGAAGATGCGTTTCGACACGCGACGCGTGCGGCCTGTTGAGGGCGAATGGGAATGCGCGGTGATCGCGGGTGGGCAACGTTTTGTTTGCACAGGTCATGCGCTGCCAGATGACGAGTGGCAGCAGCCGGTGCGCTTTGTGGAGAGTGGTCGCTTTTTTCAGCGGGTGGTGATAGAGGGGCTGACGTTCGCGGATGCTGAAGGGAAAGCCTTCGATGGCACGGCGCGACTCGAGATCAGTGTGTGGCCGGATCGGCTGGCGTTTCGTCTGGAGAGTGAAAGCGATGCGATGCTGGAGCTGCGGCATGGCGAGAAGAAGGTGAGCGGCAATCGCAGCTTGTTGCTGGAGGTGCTCGCGGGGGCTGCGAAGGCCGTGGTGGAGTCGGAGCTGGCGGTGACGCGGGATGAGGCGCTGGGTTGTCATCGGCTGGCG
>Ga0075163_10000909_pt1 | contig 39526 bp, 35 predicted proteins | sample JI1023141ADNA_FD_71478 | JGI IMG/M metagenome (GOLD analysis project Ga0075163, IMG submission 71478) | Wastewater effluent complex algal communities from Wisconsin, to seasonally profile nutrient transformation and Carbon sequestration -... | ecosystem: Engineered > WWTP > Effluent > Algae...
CACCTACGAGCCGCTGACAGCGCTGCCCATGCGACGAGCCGTAGTCATGTTGGTTCGCGGAAAGGCCGATGTCGTGCACGACGATCCGGGTGGTCTGGTGATTCATTCGGCGACTCGGGCCATCGCCGTCCCGTCGGTGATCAGATTGCGAACCTACGTGCGGGTTCCCTATCGCGCGCGTATCCCGCTATCCCGCGCAGCCCTGATGCACCGGGATCGCAACCACTGCGCCTATTGCGGGTCAAAGGCGGACACCGTCGATCATGTGGTGCCCCGTAGCCGCGGTGGCCAGCACACCTGGGAGAACTGTGTCGCGGCGTGCTCCACATGCAACCACCGCAAGGCGGACAAACTGCTCGCCGAGCTGGGCTGGAAGCTGCGGCTAGTTCCGGTGACGCCGAAGGGGCAACACTGGCGGTTGCTGTCCGGCGTCAAGGAGTTCGACCCCGCGTGGGCGCGTTATCTGGGTGAAGGTGCGGCCTAAATGCGTGAGGCTGCGCTACGGTTTGCAGCGTGACGATGATGGAGATCCACCTGTTATTTGTGGGCATTCCGCTATTGCTGGTCGTGCTGTTGTGCGTGCCGATCTACGCCCGCAAGAGTTCGCACCCGGCCACCTACAAGATGTCAGACAAATGGACACACGATCCGATCCTTTGGGCTGCCACCGGCGAAAATGTCGGCGGCGGGCATCACGGACATGGCTCGGCCGACTTCACCGTGGGAGGTGGCGCAAGTGGCAAGTGGTGATCACGGCGGCGCGGTTCGCACCGTCGACGCTGACAACCTGCCGTACGGCTACGCACTGACTTTGAGTGGCCGGGTTTCGGGGGTCACCGAACCGGGTGAGCTTTCGGTGCATTACCCGTTCCCGATCAAAGACCTGGTCGAACTCGATGATGCCCTCAAGTACGGCAGCCGCCAGTCGAAGGCACGATTTGCGACCTACATCGGTGATCTGGGCAGCGACACCGCCGCTCGGGCGCGGGAAATCCTCGCCGACGTGCCCACCCCCAACAACGCGGTGCTATTGGCGGTTTCGCCCAATCAGCGCGTGATCGAGGTGGTCTACGGAGCGGATCTTCGCGGTCGTGGGGTCGAGTCGGCCGCACCGCTCGGAGTGTCGGCCGCCGCGGCCGCCTTCAAGGAAGGCGGCTTGATCGACGGCCTGATCAGCGCGGTGCGGGTGATGTCCGCGGGCATCGCCCGACCCTGACGGTTCGTCCGTCGGGCTCGACGCTCAGCTCGCATCAACCGTGCGAGCCCGCAGCGCGCGTTGGACTCCGGCACGTCCTTCGACGACAAGTCGGCGCAAGGCAGACGGCAAATCGCCGGCGAGGAACCGATCGGCGGCTTCCAAGGCTGCCTCACTGACGTCCCACGACGGATACAGGCCGACAACCACCGTCTGAGCCACCTCGCTGGATCGACGTTCCCAGACACCGGGGATAGCGTCGAAATAACGCTGGGTGTAGGGCTGCAGCACGCCACTCTGGCCAGGCCTGACAAAGCCTCCGATTATCGCCCTGGTGGTGATGTTGGCAAGGGTGTCGTTCTCGATCACCTGTTCCCAGGCATGTGCCTTGACGTCCGGAGTCGGGCGGGCGGCCGAAGCCGTCGCCGCGTGGCGCATACCGGCAGCGGTCGGATCCCGCTTCGCTTCCGTATCGATGAACGGGGTTTCCACACCGTGGTCGTCGATGTCGCCGTTGGTGGCCAGCGCGATGACGATGCGCCAGCGCAGGTCTGTGTCGACTGCCAACCCCGCGAGGCCCAACTCAGCCGGATCGGTGTCCAGCAGCGCTGCCAGGACGGCGGTGTGCCGCAACTGCAGCACCGAGCTGCACAGTGCATTGAAATACGTGAGCTGGTGGTCCGAGCCCGGTTCTGCGCTCCGCGCCAATTCCAGCAGTCGGTCGGCGAACGCCGGCCACCCTTCCGCGCACGCCCAGCGAGGCTCGGCGTACGAACCCAGCGCCGCCTGCGCCTGCAGAATCAGCCGCTGAGCCACACCGACATCGGTCTCGGCATGGACACCGGTTGATACCAGCGCCACGAAATCACGTGCCTTCAGTTCCGCGTCACGGGTCATCTCCCAAGCTGCCGACCACACCAGCGTGCGGGGGAGTGGCTCGGCGATATCGGCGATCCGGGTCAACGCCGTGGCCAGCGACTCGTCGTCGAGACGCAACGAGCAGTAAGTCAGGTCGTCATCGTTGACGAGAATCAGCTTGCCGCGCGCAACACCATGCAGCGCCGGCAGATCCGTGACTTCGCCCTCGATGTCGAGCTCTTCGCGATGGGTGCGGACAAGCTTGCCGGAGCCGTCGTCGTCGTAGATCCCCACTGCCAGCCGGTGCACCCGGGTTTCCCCCGCGCCCGGCTTGGCACCCCCCTGGGCGATGGCGAAGCGGGTGAACCGGCCGTCATCGTCGACGTCGAAGTCGGCCCGCAACGTATTGAGCCCGGTGGTCTTCAGCCACTGTCGGCCCCAGTCGGAGAGGTCACGGCCGGATGCCTTCTCCAATGCCCCCAGCAGATCGCCGAAGGTGGCGTTGCCGAACGAGTGGGCGGCGAAGTAGTCACGCAACCCGGCCATGAAGTGATCCAGACCCACATAGGCAACCAACTGCTTGAGGACACTGGCGCCCTTGGCGTAGGTGATCCCGTCGAAGTTCACCTCAACCGCCTGCAGATCGGGAATGTCTGCGGCGACCGGGTGCGTCGAGGGAAGCTGGTCCTGCCTATACGCCCAGGATTTCTCCGCGTTGGCGAAGGTCGTCCATGCCTCGGTGTATTCAGTGGCTTCGGCCTGGCTGAGAGTGGCGGCCCAGGTCGCGAAGGACTCATTGAGCCACAGGTCGTCCCACCAACTCATGGTGACGAGGTCGCCGAACCACATGTGGGCCATCTCGTGCAGGACCGTACCGGCGCGACGCTCGTAGCTGGCCCGGGTGACCTTGCTGCGGAAGACGTAGTCCTCCAGGAAGGTCACCGCGCCGGCGTTCTCCATAGCGCCGGCATTGAATTCGGGCACGAACAGCTGGTCGTACTTGCCGAAGGCGTACGGGACCCCGAAATGCCGGTGATAGAACCCGAAGCCTTGTTTGGTTTCGGTGAAAAGGCGCTCGTGGTCCATGAATTCGGCCAGCGAGGCACGGCAGAACAGACCCAGGGGAATCTCGCCGTGCTCGTCGGTATAGGTGTCATCCCAGCGTGCGTACGGTCCGGCGATCAGCGCCACCAGATAGGTACTCATGACGGGTGTGGTGGCGAAGGTGTAGATCGTGGCGGGGCCCTGCTGCTCCGCAGCAGTTTGCACACCGTTGGAGATCACCTGCCAGTGCGAGGGAGCGGTGACCGTGATATCGAAGGTGGCCTTCAGATCCGGCTGATCGAAGCAGGCGAACATGCGCTTGGCGTCGGCTGTCTCGAACTGCGAATACAGATACACCTCGCCGTCGACCGGGTCGACGAACCGGTGCAGCCCCTCGCCGGTGTTGGAGTACCGGCAATCCGCCTCGACCACGAGGACGTTCCGTGCGGCCAGGCCATTCAGCGGAATGCCCGTCGACTCGTCGTACCCCGACACATCGATCGCGCGGCCGTTGAGGACGGCGCTGTGGACCGTGCCGGCGGCCAGGTCGATGACGGTGTCCGCACCTGGGAGCGCGTCGAATTCCACGGTGGTGGCCGAGCGGAACGTCGTATCGGAGGTCGTCACGTCGAGGGTGATCCGGTAGCGGTCGACGGTGACTAGGGCGGCGCGTTCGATGGCCTCATTACGGGTCAGATTGGGAAGCACGCGTTCCAACCTATCGCCATGGGGAACACTCGACGCGGTTGGACAGTTGTGCCCGGTATCGAGTGTCCGGAATCGAGAACCTCAGCGAAGGAGCCGCCATGACCGAGAAGTCCCGAGCCGATTTCTGGTTCGACCCGCTGTGTCCCTGGTGCTGGATCACCTCCCGGTGGCTTCTCGAGGTCGAGAAGGTACGCGATATCGACGTCAACTTCCACGTCATGAGCTTGGCCGTGCTGAATGAGGGCCGGGAGTTGCCCGAGCACTATCGCGAACTGATGACCAAGGCTTGGGGTCCGGTTCGCGTGGCAATAGCCGCTGAGCAGGCGCACGGCGCTGAGGTTTTGGCGCCGCTCTATACCGCGCTGGGCACCCGGATTCACAACCAGAACAACAAGGACCTCGACGCGGTGATCTCGGAGGCACTCGCTGAGGCGGGTCTGCCCGCCGCGTTGGCCTCCGCGGCCACCGATGGCTCGCTCGACGACGCATTGCGCAAGAGCCACCACGCTGGCATGGACGCCGTGGGCGACGACGTCGGTACACCGACGATCCATGTCAACGGCGTTGCGTTCTTCGGGCCGGTGATGTCCCGGATTCCGCGTGGCGAGGAGGCAGGCAAACTGTGGGACGCTTCCGTCACCTTCGCGTCGTATCCGCACTTCTTCGAACTGAAGCGCACCCGCACCGAGGCTCCGCAGTTTGACTAGCCAGTCTGTCGCCAGGCCATCTCGCGCCCAAACCAACAAACGGGCGAACTATTTCGAGTGGATCGCGCCATTTCGTCGAACTCGGCGAGAGGCGAGGCAGTGACCTCACCTCAGTTGACGATGCTCGAAGTCGCCTACCAAGAAGCGCGAAAAGGATTGGAAGAGGGCGGTATTCCCATCGGTGCGGCGTTGTTCACCAGTGCGGGAGTCCTGCTCGGCAGCGGTCGCAACCGGCGAGTCCAGCACGACGATCCGTCGGTACACGCTGAAACCGATGCGTTCCGAGCTGCTGGTCGCCAGCGCGACTACCGCTCGACCATCATGGTCACCACTCTGTCGCCATGCTGGTACTGCAGCGGATTGGTACGCCAGTTCAACATCGGTGCGGTGATCGTCGGGGAGACCCGGACCTTCAGCGGCGGCCACGAGTGGCTGGCTCGGCACGGCGTGCAGGTCACCCTGCTCGATGACGATCGGTGTGCGGACATGATGGCCGACTTCATCGCGGAAAATCCAGCGCTGTGGAACGAGGACATCGGGGTCAGCGACAGCTAGCCCCGTCGAAGTCGACTTCTTGGCGACAATTACTCGACCTTGCTCGCCCAAACGTACGTATGGGCGAGGGGGAACCGGGAGGACGTAAGGTGTCCGGCATGCGTGTTTACCTTGGTGGCGACCATGCCGGATATGAACTCAAGCAGGCGATCTTCGAGCACCTCAAGGAGAACGGCCACGAGCCGATCGACTGCGGCGCGTTCGACTACGACGCCGACGACGACTACCCGGCCTTCTGCATCTCCGCGGCGCAGCGCACAGTCGCGGACCCGGGCAGCCTGGGCATCGTTCTCGGCGGTTCGGGCAACGGTGAGCAGATCGCCGCGAACAAGGTGCCGGGTGCGCGCTGCGCTCTTGCGTGGAGTGTCGAGACCGCAAAGTTGGCCCGCGAACACAACAATGCGCAGCTGATCGGCATCGGCGGGCGGATGCATACCGAAGCCCAGGCGCTCGAGATCGTCGACGCATTTGTCAGCACCCCCTGGTCGAAGGCCGAACGGCACCAACGCCGCATCGACATCCTGGACGCCTACGAGCGCACCCACCAGGCGCCGGCGGTCCCGGGCGCGCCCGACTGACCTGTGCCAGAGGGCCATACCCTGCACCGGCTCGCCCGGCTGCATCAGCGCCGGTTCGCCGGTTCGCCGGTGACGGTGTCGAGTCCGCAGGGCCGCTTTGCCGACGCGGGCAAGGTGGACGGTGGGAAGTTCGTCCGGGCTTCGGCGTGGGGTAAGCATCTCTTCCACCACTACGCCGGCGGTGCGATCGTGCACGTGCATCTGGGTCTGTATGGCACATTCACGGAATCTCCGACCCCGATGCCGTTGCCGGTAGGGCAGGTGCGGATGCGCATCGTCGGCGCTGAGTACGGCACCGATCTGCGAGGGCCGACGGTCTGCGAAGTGATCGATGAAGCGCAGGTATCCGCGATTGTGGCCAGGCTCGGTGCGGATCCACTCAGACCCGATGCCGACCCGACGGTTGCTTGGGAGCGGATATCCAAGTCGCGCAAGGTGATTGGTGCACTGCTGATGGACCAATCGGTGATTGCCGGTGTCGGCAACGTCTACCGAAGTGAACTGCTGTTCCGTCACGGCATAGATCCGTACCGCATCGGCCGGTCGATCGACCGGGACGAATTCACCGGTATGTGGAACGACGTGGTCGAATTGATGAAAGTTGGGGTGCGACGCGGAAAGATCGTCGTCGTTCATCCCGAACACGACCGCGGTGCACCGTCGTATGCGAAGGACCGTCCGCGCACCTACGTTTATCGGCGAGCGGCAGATCCCTGCAGAGTGTGCGGGACACCGGTCTGCACGGCCGACCTCGAAGGCCGCAATCTGTTCTGGTGCCCGGTGTGCCAGACGTAGGGAGAATGCTGCGATGGAACTGATACTCGTGGTCGTCGGCGCCATTGTGGTCGCGGCCATCGCGCATCGGCGGGGACTCGAACCGGCCCTGCTCATCGTTGTGGTCGCAATCGCGGCTTCGTTCCTGCCCGGCTTTGAAGCACCGGAACTGGATTCGCACATCCTGTTGACCGTGGTGCTGCCACCGCTGCTGTATTCGGCCGCGTTGGACTTCTCTTTCCCGACATTCATGCGGAACATTCGCCCGATCGTCGGTCTCGGTGTGGCCCTGGTTGTGGTGACCGCTGTCGCCGTCGCGCTGGTGTCCTCGTGGGTCGTGGCCGTTCCACTCACATTCGGCACCGCGCTGGTGCTGGGCTCGATAGTCGCGCCGCCGGATGCCGTCACCGCTGTCGCGGTGGGACGCAAACTCGGCCTGCCGAAGCGGGTGATGGCGATCCTGACCGGCGAGAGCCTCATCAACGACGCCGCCGCCTTGACTTTGTTCTCGATCGCCGTCGCTCAGGTCGCGGGCACTCACACCTTCATCGAGAACGCGGTGCTGCTGTTCACCTACAGTGCGGTGGTGGGACCGGCCGTCGGGTTGGTCCTCGGCTACGTGACGCTCTGGATCCGGGATCGGTTGAACAACCCGGGCCTCGAGACCGTGCAAGGACTGCTGGTCCCATTTGCCGCATTTATCACCGCTGAGGAAATCCACGCCTCCGGCGTGCTTGCCGTGGTGGTCGCGGGCTTCGTCATCGGCAACGGGTCCCTGGGTTCGGGCTACCAGACCCGGTTGCAGGAACGCTACGTGTGGAACTCCCTTGACGTTCTGCTTGAGGCGTTTGTATTCGCCTACATCGGATTGCACCTGCGATTCGTCCTGGAGGACCTGCGCGCCGCCCACGAATCACTGATGGAAGTCGCGGTGGCGTCGGCAATCGTGTTCGCTGTGGTGCTGCTGATCCGCCCGGCGTGGATGTCGCTGATGTTCGGCCGCAGTGTGCTTGCCGACCACGTCGACCGGAATCTCAGTGTGCAGATGCCTACTGTCGGCAGGGGGGCGCTCGGGACTCGTAAGAAAAAACCTCATGGCAAGTGGCGCTCGATGATCGACACGAGCTCGCTGACCTGGCAGGAGCACGTGGTGGTGTCCTGGACGGGAATGCGGGGTGTGGTGACGCTGGCCGCCGCCGCCGGCATTCCCCTGACCACCGAAACCGGCGAGCCATTTCCCCAGCGTGCTCTGATCCAGGCGATTGCCTTCAGCGTCGCCGTGGGCACGCTGCTCCTGCAGGGGTCCACCCTGCCGCCGTTGATTCGTCGTCTGCGGTTGCCTTCGCACGAGGACGACGACCGCGCTGAAGCCGCCAAGGCCGCGATGATCGTTCATGACGCCGCGGACGAGGTCCTGGTGGATTTCCGGGTCCACCCGCCCAAGGGGCTCGATCCCCGTGTGCTCGCTGAGATACGCCTCACCATCGCCCGGCACTCCCAGGACGCTGACGAAATGCCGGACCCGGAAACACACACCCTGCAGGCGGAGGTGTTCACCGACTTGTATCGGCGTGTCCTGGCTGCCCAACGCGCGGCCCTGATCGCCGAGCGCGATGCGGGCCGGCTCGATGACGAAGCCGTGCGGGCGATGTTGGGACGGCTGGATCTCCAGGAGGCGGGCGTCACGGCCCGTCTGGAGAGCAGGTTCTAGCGGTCGTCAGAAATCGCCCCAACCCCCGAAGTCGCCGCCCCCGAAGTCGCTGCCCCCGCCGAAGTCAAAACCACTGCTGTCACCAAGACCGCCGCCGGTATCTTCCAAGCCGCCGCTGTCGCCCCAATTGCCATCCTGACCGGCTCCGGCGTCGAGCCCCTGTTCGAAGCCCTGGTCGAAACCTGAGCCGAAGCCGCTTTCGAATCCGGCAGCGTCGTAGTTGACGCCGTGCATTCCGGAGAACATTGCGTCGAACAGCATCACCGAGCCGAGTCCCCACGCTCCGGCGACCAGAGCGGTCTTCCACCACGGCTCGGAGTACCAACCGGCAGGCACCGGGCGGCCGGCAACTCGGCCACCCGGGTAATAGTTGGGCGTGCGGTTGGTCGGTACCGGCGAGGCCTCGATCTGCCGGCCTTCGAACTCGACTTTGCGGTCTTCGGTGACCGAGCCGGCACCACGCTGCCCCGTGATTGCCTCCAATTCTGGACCGGGATCCATGCCCATCGCGGTCCGGGCCGCTCGCACGTAGTACAGACCCTCGATCGCGCTGTCCTTGGCCAGCATCGCCTGCTTGGCGGTGGTTGCCTGCTCGATCTGCGAGGCCGCGGCGGTGTACCGCTCAGAAGCATCGGCCAATGCCTGCTTCGACGGATCGTCGGTGCCGGTGAGGTTGAGGACCTGGCCGCCGAGTCGTTCGATGACCCGGCGCGCGTCGGCCTTGGCGTCGGCGAGGCTGGCGGCGTTGCGGTTGCCCGAAGCCCGGGAGGAACTCCACACTGCCAGCGCAATCGCCGCCAAGACCACCAGGATGAGGACCAGCAGCACACTGTTCATGAATCCACAGTACCGAGCGGGTCAGCGTGTCAGGACACTCCGATGATGCGGTAGATCTCGTCACTCATCGAAGTGCTGCGCGGGTCGGCGTTGCACTTGGTGGCGTCGAAGTAGTTCATCACGTAGGCGTAGCCGATCCCGTGCTCGAGGTCGACGAACCCGTATGAGCCGCCCGAGCCGCCGTGCCCGAAACTTTGGACGTTGGGTCCGGCGACGCGACGCTGGTTCAGCATGTAGCCCAGCCCCCAGCCGTGATCGGCTACCCGTGCACCCAGCACCACGTCGGGGTCCAGACCGCCCTGCGAAACCCGCACCTTTTCCAGATGTTCGCGGGTGAGGATTTTCTCCTGCGCCAGGCCGTTGTAGAAGGTCGCCATGCCCAGCGCCGAGACATGGCCGTTGGTGCCGGGAAACTCGCATCGACGCCACTGGGTGATGTCGTTGGAGCCGAGTTCGTCGTCGGGAACGAAGCCCATCGCCGCCGATAGGCCGGCCATCGGGTGTTCAGCGAGTGATGCCGGACGCTCGGGTGCGCCACCGTTCGCGAGCACGTTGCGGATGTGCGGCTTGTTGATCATTTCCGCGCAGCGATGGTGTTGCGCGACGGGAAGGCCGATGTGCACATCGATGCCCATCGGTTCGGCGATCTCGGTCCGGAGGTACTGGCCGATGGTGCGGCCGGTGACCCGGCGCACAACCTCGCCGAGGATGAACCCGAATGTCACCATGTGATAGCCCTGCTCCGTGCCCGGCTCCCACCAAGGTGTCGAGACAGCGATCTCGTCGCACACCCGATCCCAGTCGGTGACCTCACTCCAGTGCAACCGATTGCGCGGAGCGATCACACCCGACCGATGGCCGAGTACCCAGGCAACGGTGATGTCCTGCTTGCCGGCCTGACCGAATTCCGGCCAATACTGCGCAACGGGCGCATTCAGATCGATCTCGCTGCGGTCGGCCAGCAGATGCATGCAGGTGCTGGTCAGGCCTTTGGTTCCGGAAAAGATGCTGGCCACGGTGTTTTCCCGCCAGCGGCGTTGCCTTTTCGCATCTGAGTGCCCACCCCACAGGTTGACCACCAGTTCGCCGTCAACCCAGGCCGCCACCGCGGCGCCGACATCGTCTCGATCGGTGAAGTTCTTGACGAACTCCCGGCGGACGGTTTCAAAGCCCGGGGCGCAAACCCCACTGATCGGGATTTCGTCGCTCAATGGCGTCTCCGATCAAGGGAAGTCCCGACTGGGGAGCCAAGGGCTGCGGTCCGCCGGTGTGGTTATGTCAGGTTACCGAGGCAATCCGCTCAACGGCGATGCCAACGGTACCGAGCGATGAGGCTGCCGCGGTCACGGCTCGCAGTCGGTCCGGCGCCGATTTTGTAACGGCCTTCCTCCCTTGCTCGGATCCAGCCGGCTGAGACTCGGCCGGCTGGCCGGGGCGAATGTCCGCCGCTCGTGTGTGCGCACTACCTAGGTGACATGTGCGCACTACCTAGGTGACATGTGCGCACTACCTAGGTGAGATGTGTTGACAGCGAATATTTTTCGCGAATTCGCATCGGTGAGACGCAGTCAGCAAAATCCCCCGTCGACACCCCGCATACGCGTTATTCTTCGCCCAGGATTGCCTTTGCGATCCGCGTTCCAGGGGGATTCAAATGAGTGCGTCGCGATTTGTCGGACGAGTTGGTGGATTGGCGATCGCCTTGGGAGTGGGCGTCGCGATATGCGGGGGGACATCTGTCGCCTGGGCTGACAGCCCCTCGACCGGGCCGTCGTCGGCGCATGCCGGATCGGGCAGTTCGGCCGATTCCGTTTCGACAGCGGGCGTCGCGCGGCGCACCAACAAGCCAGCGGGGCCACGGTCCTCGACGCTGACCGCCGGTGGTCCAATAGCAGCGTCGAAGTCCGCGTTGCCGGTCAGGAACGGCGCCGGCGCGGTGAACCTCCGTGGGGTTGCAGACGTGGTCACGGCGGCGGAACCCGCGGCGGAACAGCAAACGATCAACGGACTTCCGGCGGCGACTGCTGCCGGTAAACCGGGGGACCTGTCGACGACCGATCCGCTGTTGCCGGCCGGCTCGTTGACCGAATTGTCATTGCTGGAATTCACCCGTCGCCAGACCGGTGTCGCAACCGTTGCCCCCGCAGCGGCAGCTGCTGTCGCCGGCTTCGCGACGGCGGCGCGAACAGCAAATGCCCAGGCCGGTGACAGTCAGAACGTTGCTTGGGTGATGGGACCGAGTGGAGTCCCGGTCCCTTCCGCGACCTACATCCAAGATGTGTACAACCTGTACATCGAGCCGCATAGTCCGCAGGGCACCGTCGAACAAGGTCTTTTCACTCCGGAGGGGCTGTACCCGATCACGGGCGTGAAGAGTCTGCCGCTCAATGTCTCCGTAGACCAAGGGAACATCATCCTCGGAGATGCGATCCAAGACTCACTGAATGCCGGCGACACCGTCACGGTCTTCGGATATTCCCAGAGCGCGATCGTGTCTTCGCTCGTGATGAGCACTCTCGACCCCACGACCCCCATCAATTTCGTCCTGGTGGGTAATGAGATGAATCCCAATGGCGGCTTTCTCTCTCGCTTCCCCGATAACTTCGTCATGCCGAGTTTGGGTATCCCGTTCTACGGCGCGACGCCGGCTGACGCGTTCCCCGTCGCGAACTACACCCTCGAATACGACGGTTTCGCCGATTTCCCGAAGTATCCGGGCAACTTCCTATCCGTGTTAAATGCCGGACTTGGCCTAGCCTTCGTCCACACGAAGTACTCGACGCTCACCCAAGATCAGTTGGCGGCGGCGATCGAGTTGCCGACATCGTCGGAAACGCAGAAGTACTACATCATTCCGCATCCGGATCTGCCTCTGCTCGAACCGATTCGCGGGATTCCGTTGATTGGAAAGCCTATTGCGGATCTGCTGCAGCCGGCGCTGAGGGTGATCGTCAATCTCGGCTACGGCGACCCCAATTATGGATGGACGAACACCGGCTATGCGAATGAGCAGCAGACGTTTGCCGTGCTTCCGGATGTCGATTGGGGCGAGGTATTGCACCTCCTTGTCGCGGGGGTGCAGCAGGGCATTCACGATTTCATCAGCGATTTCAGTGCCGGCGGATCGTTCTGGAACGAGCTGGGGGCACTGATACCGAGCTCGCACCCGAATTCTTCGTCTGGTTCATCAGGCGATTTGGCGAGCGTGCAGTCAATCGTTGACAACGCGATTTCAGGCATTCAGACCGGAGTGAAGGTTGTTGCGGACTTCGTCTCGAATGCCGCGTCGTCGGTGTACGCGGCGCTGCTTCCGTTGGCCGACATCGCCAACGCGGTCGTGACCGTGCTGCCGGCCTACAACCTCAACCTGTTCTTGGATGGCATCGAGCAGGCGTTCAGCGGCGATTTCATCAGCGGAATCGTCAACTCAATTCTGATGCCCTGGGCCGCCGATGTCGGTCTCCTCACGTATGCCGGATTGATCGGGCTGATTTCCGTTGGCCAGGGCGTATACGGAGCAATTGAGCCCATTCTCGAGTTCCTCAAAAAACACGACCAAGAATCCGTGTGATCGCCGTTCAGCGGTTGCGTTATCCCGGCACAGGCCGGATAGGTCGATCAGGAAAGACGTGAGGTAAATCGGAGGTACAAACTGGTGTCATCGAACACCAGTTTGCACCCATGTAGCGCCCCTACCAGGGCGTTTATGCGGAGCGGGCGACGGGAATCGAACCCGCGTAGCTAGCTTGGAAGGCTAGGGCTCTACCATTGAGCTACGCCCGCATGCTTTGCGCGAGCCCAATCTACCGGCGCCGACCGGATCAAACCAATCGGCCCCCTCGGGGGCTTGAATGGATTGCCGCAGACCGGCTCTCATATACAGGTCGATTGGGGTTGAGCTGGGGTGAGGCCGTAGGATCACGGCCGCGACATGCGCAGAACGGGGTGTAGCGCAGCTTGGTAGCGCATCCGCTTTGGGAGCGGAAGGCCGCAGGTTCAAATCCTGTCACCCCGACACGCCCGGGCCACGACACCCGGCGCACGACATTTACCAATAGAACGAACGAGGAGTACCGCTGTGAAGAGCACCGTCGAGAAGTTGAGCCCCACCCGGGTTCGCATCAACGTGGAGGTGCCGTTCGCGGAGCTCAAACCAGACTTCGACCGCGCCTACGAGCAACTCGCCAGGAATGTCCGCGTACCGGGTTTCCGTCCGGGTAAGGCGCCCGCCAAGATCCTGGAGGCGCGGGTCGGCCGTGGCGCCGTGCTGCAGCAGGTGGTCAACGACATCCTGCCCAGCCGCTACAGCGAGGCGGTCACCGAGACTGAGCTGCGTCCCCTGGGCAAGCCCGACATCGAGGTTCAGAAGATCGAGGACGGCGAAGAACTGGTGTTCACCGCCGAGGTCGACGTGCGGCCCGACATCAAGCTGCCGAACCTGAACGCGCTGCAGATCTTGGTCGATGCCATCGAGTTCACCGAAGAGGACGTGACCGCGGAACTCGAAAACCTTCGGGCCCGGTTCGGGACTCTGGTGGGTGCCGACCGCCCCGCGCAGGAAGGTGATTTCGTCTCGATCAATCTGACTGCGTCGGTCGACGGCGTCGACATCCCGGACGCGAAGACCGAGGGCCTCTCGCACGAGGTCGGCACCGGCAAACTGATCGACGGACTCGACGAGGCGATCGTCGGCCTTGCCGAAGGGGAGTCGAAGGTCTTCGTCACCAAGCTGCTCGCAGGCGAGCACGCGGGTGAGGATGCGGACGTCACCGTCACGGTGAAGTCGATCAAGGTTCGCGAACTGCCTGCGGCCGACGACGAATTCGCACAGCTGGCAAGCGAATTCGACACGATCGCCGAACTGCGCAGCAACCTCGAGGAGCAGGTGCGCCGGGTCAAGCGGATTCATCAGGCCGAGAAAATTCGCGACAATGCCCTTGAAGCGCTGCTCAAGCAGGTCGAGGTGCCGCTGCCCGAGGCGATCGTCCAGGCCCATATCGACGAGGTGACGCACAACGCGGTCCATAGCCTCGACCACGACGAAGTCAAGTTCGCCGAGGCGCTGGAGGCGCAGGGCAGCTCGCGTGAGCAGTTCGACGCCGAGACCCGCGACGCCGCCGAGAAGTCGGTGAAGACGCAGCTGCTGATGGACGCCATCGCCGACGACCTAGACATCCAGCCCGGCGAGAGCGATCTCACCGAGCGTCTGGTCCTGATGGCCCGCCAGTACGGCATCGAGCCTCAGCAGCTGGCCGGGATCCTGCAGCAGAACAACCAGCTGCCGGCGGTGTTCGCCGATGTGCGTCGTGGTCTGACCGTGGCCGCAGTGGTGGAGAAGGCGACGGTCACCGATTCCGAGGGCAATGTCGTTGACACCGCGGAGTTCTTCGGCTCGCCCCAACCGGCGGACGCCGGGGATGCGGCTGAGTCGGCCGATGCCACTGAGGTTGCCGAAAAGAACGCCGACCAAGCCGAATAACGCTGACAGCGAACGAGCGGTGTCCTGGGAGTGCAGAGCGCCCCGGGTTGGTTAGGGTTCGGTAGAACGTCTGGAAAACCAATGACACGTTTGGCGTCTTTCGAAGGCGGCGGAGAAAGCAGGTAGCAAGTCGTGACGTATATGCGTTCGGGCGCACTGAACCTCACTGACTCGGTGTATGAGCGGTTGCTCGCCGAGCGCATCATCTTCCTCGGTTCGCAGGTGGATGACGACATCGCGAACCGTCTGTGCGCACAGATCCTCTTGTTGGCGGCAGAGGATCCGACCAAGGACATCTCGATGTACATCAACTCGCCCGGTGGCTCGATCAGTGCGGGTATGGCGATCTACGACACGATGGTCCTCGCGCCCTGCGATGTCGCGACGTACGCGATGGGTATGGCCGCGTCGATGGGTGAGTTCCTGCTTGCGGCAGGGGCACGGGGCAAGCGCCACGCTCTGCCCCACGCGCGGATCCTGATGCATCAGCCGCTGGGTGGAATCACAGGTGGTGCCACCGACATCGCGATTCAGGCTGAGCAGTTCTCGCGCATCAAGAGGGAGATGTTCCGGCTCAACGCCGAATTCACCGGGAAGTCGATCGAACAGATCGAGGCGGACTCCGACCGTGACCGTTGGTTCACCGCTCAAGAAGCCCTCGAATACGGCTTCGTCGACCACATCATCACCCGCGCCCATTTCAACGGAGCCTCCAATGACTGATTACACCGATCCTCGGCTCGCACCGCAGGCGCGTTACGTTCTCCCGTCGTTCATCGAGCATTCGAGTTGGGGCGTCAAGGAATCCAATCCGTACAACAAGCTCTTCGAGGAACGCATCATCTTCCTCGGCGTCCAGGTGGATGACGCTTCGGCGAACGACATCATGGCGCAGCTGCTGGTTCTGGAATCGCTCGATCCCGACCGCGACATCACCATGTACATCAACTCACCCGGTGGCTCGTTCACCTCGTTGATGGCCATCTACGACACCATGCAGTACGTTCGGGCCGACATTCAGACGGTGTGCCTCGGCCAGGCCGCATCGGCGGCTGCGGTGTTGCTGGCGGCAGGGTCGCCGGGCAAGCGCCTGGCGTTGCCCAACGCGCGCGTGCTGATCCACCAGCCGTCGTTGACGGGTGTCATCCAGGGGCAGTTCTCCGACCTGGAGATCCAGGCCGCGGAGATCGAGCGGATGCGGACTCTGATGGAGACCACTCTGGCCCGTCATACCGGCCGGGATCCCGAGACGATTCGCAAGGACACCGATCGCGACAAGATCCTGACGGCCCAAGACGCCAAGGAATACGGGATCATCGACACCGTTCTGGAGTATCGGAAGCTTTCCGCTCAAAAGGCGTGACCGCCGGCGATCGGGTGTGGCACGACACGCCCAGAATCGGTGGGCCCGCCACAGCGATCCCAGTCCCCTCAAGGGATATGTTTCGTAGGTAGGCGAATACCACCGACGCTATTCACCTCTATCGGTCGCACCCCGGCTGAAAGTACGGGTAGCGTCGGGGAGTGTTCCCGGCACAGACATCGGCGACGATGGTCGAAGACCGACGGCGAAGGAAGTAGGACAACACCACCATGGCGCGTATCGGAGACGGCGGTGACCTGCTCAAGTGCTCGTTTTGTGGCAAGAGCCAGAAACAGGTCAAGAAGCTCATCGCGGGTCCGGGCGTTTACATCTGCGATGAGTGCATCGACCTGTGCAACGAGATCATCGAAGAGGAGCTTGCAGACGCCGACGAGGTGAAACTCGACGAGCTCCCCAAGCCGGCGGAGATCCGGGACTTCCTGGAGAACTACGTCATTGGGCAGGACACGGCGAAGCGCACTCTGGCAGTGGCGGTCTACAACCACTACAAGCGCATCCAGGCCGGCGAGAAGTCTCGGGAGAATCGTTCTGCCGAGCCCGTGGAATTGGCGAAGTCCAACATCCTGATGCTCGGCCCGACCGGCTGCGGCAAGACGTACCTGGCGCAGACGCTGGCCAAGATGCTGAACGTGCCTTTTGCTATCGCTGACGCCACGGCGCTCACTGAGGCGGGCTACGTCGGCGAAGACGTGGAAAATATTCTGCTCAAGCTGATTCAGGCGGCCGACTATGACGTCAAGCGCGCCGAGACGGGCATCATCTACATCGATGAGGTCGACAAGATCGCTCGAAAGAGCGAGAACCCGTCCATCACTCGCGACGTCTCGGGCGAAGGCGTGCAGCAGGCGCTGCTGAAGATCCTCGAGGGCACGCAGGCTTCGGTGCCGCCGCAGGGCGGGCGCAAGCATCCGCATCAGGAGTTCATCCAGATCGACACCACGAATGTGTTGTTCATCGTTGCGGGTGCGTTTGCCGGTCTCGAGAAGATCGTGTCCGACCGCATCGGCAAGCGGGGGCTGGGCTTCGGCGCAGAGGTGAAGTCCAAGGCCGAGATCGACACCCAGGATCATTTTGCCGAGGTCATGCCTGAGGACCTGATCAAGTTCGGGCTGATTCCGGAGTTCATCGGTCGGCTTCCGGTGGTGGCTTCGGTGACCAACCTGGACAAGGAATCGTTGGTGCAGATTCTGTCCGAGCCCAAGAACGCGCTGGTCAAGCAGTACAGCCGGTTGTTCGAGATGGACAACGTCGAGCTGGAGTTCAGCGACGACGCACTGGAGGCGATCGCTGACCAAGCCATCCACCGCGGCACCGGTGCCCGCGGGCTGCGCGCGATCATGGAAGAAGTCCTGCTGCCGGTGATGTACGACATCCCCAGTCGCGACGATGTCGCCAAGGTCGTGGTAACTAAGGAGACCGTCGAGGACAACGTTCTGCCGACGATCGTGCCGCGCAAGCCCGCACGTGCCGAGCGTCGGGACAAGTCCGCCTAGTACCGCGCGGGTCAGGTGACCCGATCGGGGCGGGTGTAGACGTTCATCGAATCGTCGCGCAGAAACGCCACCAGTGTGACTCCTGACTGCGCGGCCAGATCGACTGCCAACGACGATGGGGCAGATACTGCCGCCAGTATTGGAATGCCGGCCATCACAGCCTTCTGGGTGATCTCGAAGGAGGCCCGCCCGCTGACCAACAGCACTGTCCCGGACAGCGGCACGCGGTCGGATTCCAATGCCCAACCGATGACTTTGTCCACGGCATTGTGGCGGCCGATATCTTCGCGCGCGACGAGCATCACACCATCGGTGTCGAAGAGCGCTGCGCCGTGCAAACCGCCGGTTGCCGCGAAAACTCTTTGCGCGGTGCGCAATTGGGCGGGCATGGAAGACAGCATCGCGGAGGTTACTACGCAGGGGTCGTCGCCGGGGGAGTGACGGCTGACCAGTCGGACCGCGTCCAGCGAGGCTTTGCCGCACACCCCGCATGATGACGTCGTGTAGAAGTTTCGCGTCACATCGACCGAGGGCTTCGGCACTCCGGGGGCAAGCGTCACATCGAGCACGTTGTAGGTGTTCAGGTCCTCAGCGTCGGCGCCCCGGCAGTAGCGGGCGGATGTCACGTCGTCGCGCGTGCCGATCACGGCCTCGGTCAAGAGAAATCCCTGAGCGAGTTCGACGTCAGAGCCCGGGGTCCGCATGGTCACCGTCAGCGGCGAACCGTTGACCCGGATCTCCAATGGCTCCTCGACCACTACCGTTTCGGGGCGCTCGATGTGTGTCGGCCCCGAGAGATGGCGGACACGGCGACGTGACGTTACCCGGCCCATGCCGGCTCCAGCCGAATGACGATTGCCTTCGACGCTGGTGTATTCGATTTGGCGGCAACATGATCCAGCGGCACCAGCGGATTGGTCTCGGGATAGTACGACGCAGCGTTGCCCACCGGGGTGGAGTAGGGGACCACGAGGAAGTCCTCAGCGCGGCGCTCCTGCAGTTGTCCATCCCGGTCGGTGAATTCGGATACCAGATCAACTCGGTCGCCCTGCCGAAGGCCGAACACCTCGACGTCTGCCGGATTGATGAAGATGACCCTGCGACCGCCTTTCACGCCGCGGTAGCGGTCATCGAGACCGTAGATCGTCGTGTTGTATTGGTCGTGACTGCGCAGGGTCTGCAGGATCAGCCGCCCCGGCGGCACCGGCACCCACGTCAACGGATTCACCGCGAAATTGGCCTTGCCGGTGAGCGTAGGGAAGTCGCGGGAATCGCGCGGTGGATGTGGCAGCTGGAATCCGTCAGGCTGGCGCACCCTGCGGTTGTAATCGGCACACCCCGGAACCACCGATGCGATGGAATCGCGGATCGTGTCGTAGTGCGCGGCGAATTGCTCCCAGGGCACGGGATGCTCGGGACCGAGCAGGGTGCGGGCAAGTTCGCAGATGATGGCCACTTCGCTTCGCACCTGGTCGCCGGGCGGATGCAGACTGCCGCGGGATAGGTGCACCATTGACATCGAGTCTTCAACGGACACAACCTGTTTCTTCCCGTCGACCACGTCGCGGTCGGTGCGGCCCAGCGCCGGCAGGATGAGCGCGGTTCGGCCGTGAACGAGGTGGCTGCGATTGAGCTTGGTCGAGACCTGAACTGTGAGTGCGCAATTGCCCAATGCAGCCTCTGTGACTGCGGTGTCGGGACTCGCCGACGCAAAGTTGCCGCCCATCCCTACGAAGACCGAAGCGCGCCCGTCGCGCATCGCCCGAATCGCATTGACCGTGTCGTATCCGTGCTTGCGGGGAGTGGTGATCCCGAATTCGCGGTCCAGCGCCGCCAGGAATGTCTCGGGAGCTTTCTCCCAGATGCCCATGGTGCGATCGCCCTGCACGTTCGAGTGGCCGCGCACCGGGCACAGGCCGGCTCCGGGCTTGCCGATCATTCCGCGGAGCAACAGCAGGTTGGTGATCTCGGCTATGGTCGCGACGGCGTGAGTCTGTTGGGTGAGCCCCATCGCCCAGCAGACGATCGTCTTGCGTGACCCGGCAAGCATCGTCGCGACCCGGTCCAATTGGGCGCGGTCGATGCCGGTGGCCGTCAGCACAGTCTCAAGGTCGACCGCGCGGACATCGGCCTCGTACTCGTCGAACCCATGGCAATGAGCGGCGATGAAGTCGCGGTCGACTACGGTGCCCGGTGCGCTGTCTTCGCACTCCATCAACAGCCGTCCCAGGCCTTTGAACAGTGCCATGTCGCCGCCGATCCGGATCTGGACGAACTCGTCGGCGATCGGGATGCCTTTTCCAACGGCGCCGTGCACCTTCTGCGGATCCTTGAATCCGATCAGCCCGGCTTCCGGCAGCGGATTGATCGCGATGATCGCGGCGCCGTTCGCTTTTGCCTTTTCCAGAATGGACAGCATCCGGGGATGGTTTGTTCCTGGATTCTGCCCGGCGATCACGATCAGATCGGCCTGTTCGAGATCGGCCACGGTGACCGATCCCTTTCCGATGCCGATCGACTCCGTCAGAGCCGTCCCCGACGACTCGTGGCACATGTTCGAGCAATCGGGCAGATTGTTGGTGCCGAAGCTCCGGACCATCAGCTGGTAAAGGAATGCGGCCTCGTTGCTGGTTCGACCGGAGGTGTAGAAGAGGGCGGCATCTGGGCTGGGCAGCGATCGGAGCTGATCGCTGATCAGTGCGAAGGCGGCACCCCACGCGATCGGCCGATAGTGGTCGTCGCCGGGACGCAGCACCATCGGGTGAGTGAGCCGACCCTGCTGGGAAAGCCAATACTCGGGCTTTGCGGCCAACTCGGTGACCGAATGCCGGGCGAAGAACTCAGGGGTGACCACCCGCAACGTAGCTTCCTCAGCGACCGCCTTTGCGCCGTTCTCGCAGAACTCGGCCAGCTTGCGACCGCCGTGCTCTTCCGGCCACGCGCAACCGGGACAGTCAAAACCATCGCGCTGATTCAAGCGGCGCCACGCTTGTGCTGTCCGGACTAACCCCATTTCCTTGAAACCCCGCTGCGCGGACACCAGGACGGCCCGCAATCCGGCCGCCGTGGTCTTCGGTGGGCCGATTGTTGCCGAGTGCTCGTCGTAGTCGACATCCACGTCAGGTTCCGAACCGCGCCGGCGCTTGCCCATCGTTTCAACCTATGGCACGAATGCCGAAGGCACTGCTTCCCCCGGCTGTGTGCCGGGGAGAAACAGTGCCTTCGGATCGAGCGTTGGGTTGTTAGCCGGTACGCCTAGGCGGCGCGGCGGGACTTGCCGGTGCCGCCACGGGCCGCGTGGCCGGAGGAGGCGGAACCCGAGTCGTCGCTGGAAGCGGACGGCTGGCCGTGCGACCGCTTGCCCGCACCGGTGTGAGAGCGCTCGGTCGACGGAGCGGCAGCATCGGTGCTGTCGTTCTTGTCTGCCTCGCCCTTGTCGGCCTCGTCGGAGAGTCCGCCGGCCGGGCTTTCGTCAGCGTCGGTGTCGGCGCCCGCGGGTGCGTCTGCCGCAGCGGCGACGGCCGCAGCGGCGGCGACCTTCTTCGCGGCGGCAGGCGAGGCGGTGAACTGGTTGCCCAGTGCCTCCTGGATACCTTCCCACGCGGTTTCGGCGGCTGTCTTCACCGTGGCGATTCCGTCCTCGACCGCCGAAACGATGCTGGCGATACCTGCCTGGATCGCGGCGGGAATCCCACCGGGCTCGCCCAGCGAGCCGACGACGGTGCTCACCGCGGCGACAACGGCCTGGACAACGCCCAAGGCGGCACCCGGAACAGCCGAGACCACCGTCTTCACGCCATCGATGACCGCCGGGACGATGGCGATGATCGGGCCGATCTGGCCGAGGCCGATCTGCAGGATCGTTCCGATGGGGCCACCGATTGCGTCGGCGAGCTGTGAGCCGGCGTTGGCCAGCGCGGTCGTGATGCTCTCGCCGTTACCCAGATCGGTGATCACCGAGTTGAAGGCGTCTTCGAGAGCAGCGATGATCGCGGCGCTGTCGCCCGATCCGGTGATCGATCCGATGAAGTCGAGAACGTTCTGGAGGGTATTCCCGATATCCCCACCGCCCTGTGACCAACCGCCGCTCCAGTCGTCTTCATGGCCACCGAAGGTGAAGATGTCGGGCAGCTGGAAGTCGCCGCCGAAGTCACCGAAATTGAAATCCCCGAAGTCCCCGAAATCGCCGAAGTCCTCAATTCCGATGTGGCTGGCAGCGCTGGTGAGCGTCGTTGCCGCCGACGAGATGACCGGGACCTTTGCGTGCACCGTGCTGAGCGCCGGAACAGCTCCGGCTACAGCAGCGGCGACAGCGAAAGGTGCGATGATCCGCGAAGCCTCCATGATTGATCCCCCAGATTAGAGTGCGAAGTTAACTAGACGGTGTATACCGTACGCCCTCTGAGCCTTCAAAATCACAATTCGGCCTCGTGAGTCCGCTCGATCAAAGTTCTCGCCGTGCGAGCCCCCGAATACGGGGTCAGCCAGCAACGACCATGCCGTGGTCGCTGGTCCGCCAGGCCGCCTCGAAAGTGTCGATGGAGACCTGTGTGTTGGGCCCCGCGGCGGCGCTGTCGTTGAGGTAGACGACGTTGCTCGGATTGTCGATTCCGGTGACCACGAGGGCGTGGTTGTGGACGTTTCGATCGCCCGGCTGGTCCCAGATCGTCTCGCCGTTGAGCGAGACGATGATCTTCTTGCCCTGCCATAGTTCCTGGTCCAGCGCCGCGATACCGGTGGGCGGACCACCGTGACCGGCCAGGTAGTCATTGGTGTAGACGGAGTAGACGCCGTAGTGCCCGAGCAGCATGGGCAGGTCCCGGATGTAGGTGCCGTCGCCCGAGTCTGGATTCTCGAGGTCGGGTGGCAGGGAGTAGACGGGGCCCGGGTGCTCGCCGCTCGGCATGGATGTGGCCAGCGCGATGATCTGGTCTTCGGTGGGCTTGTTGCCGGTCATCTGGCCGACGACGTCGGCCACTGCCATGAGCGAGCAGTCATCGAACTGCTGCTTGCCCCAGAACGGTGCGGCGGCGTCGGGGTTTCCGTTTAGCCCGTCGCCTGGCTCCGCGTAGGCGGCCCCCGGCGTACCGAGTACGGCAGCGGCGCAGATGAGAAGTGCGGCGGCGGCGGATCGAACTGCGCGTCGCGCAGCGGTGAGACGCATGTACGCACTTTACTTGAACAGACGGATCACGACCGGGACGGACGGATCAGGCTGCGCTGCACCGTCTTCCACTGCGAGTATTTGCGGTAGGCCGCCTGTGTCGAGTCGAGTTCCGACACCTGGCTCACCGGTACGTCCCACCACGATTGGCTGTCGGGTGCACTGGCCAGCGGATCGGTTTCGACGTGAATCACGGTGGCCACCGCGCTCGCTTTGGCGTCGCGGACCGCGTTCGTAAATTCGGCGGCACTGCTCGCTCTGATCACCCGCGCACCCAGACTCGCGGCGTTTGCCGCCAGATCGACGGGGAGTCTTTCGCCATCGAGGCGGCCTGTCGTGCCCCGATACCGGTAGGCGGTGCCGAATCGCTGCGATCCCAGGGATTCGGAGAGAGAGCCGATCGAGGCAAACCCGTGGTTCTGCACCAGCACCACGATCACCTTGACACCTTCCTGGACGGCTGTGACCAGTTCTGTCGCCATCATCAGGTAGGAGCCGTCGCCGACCATGACGAACACGTCGCGTTCCGGGCTTGCCAGTTTGGCTCCGATTCCGCCGGCGATCTCGTAGCCCATGCAGGAGTAGCCGTACTCGACGTGGTAGGCCTTCGGATCTCGGGCCCGCCACAGTTTGTGCAGGTCGCCCGGCATTGATCCGGCAGCGCACACCACGATGTCGGAGGGGTCGGCCAGACTGTTGACCAGTCCGATGACCTGGCTTTGAGTCAGCTCCTGCGCGCCGTTCTCGACCTGGCAGGCCCGGTTGACGGTGTCGTTCCATTCGGTCGCCAGAGATGCTGTGGTGCAACGATATTGGTCATCGACCCGGTAGGCGGCCAATGCGGCATCGAGGGCGTGGATCGCCTCCCGGGCATCTGTGACGACGGAGAGCCCACCATTCTTGACGGCGTCCAGCGAGGCGACGTTGAGGTTGACGAACCGAACCGCCGGATCGTTGAACGCGGTGCGTGATGCGGTGGTGAAATCGCTATAGCGGGTTCCGATACCGATCACCACGTCCGCGCGGGCTGCCAGTTCGTTTGCGGCGGGCGTGCCGGTGGACCCGATCGCGCCCACGGATTGTGGATGATCGAACGAGAGGGCCCCTTTGCCCGCCTGAGTCTCGGCGACTGGAATTCCGGTGCGTTCCACCAGATGGGAAAGTGCCTGGGTGGCACCGGAATAGATCACGCCGCCGCCAGCGACGATGAGGGGTCGTCTTGCCTCCCTGATGATGCCGGCGGCGGCTTCGATCAATGACCGTTCCGGGAGTGGGCGCGCGACATGCCACAGGCGTTCGGCGAAAAGGGCCAGCGGCCAGTCGAAAGCCTCCGCCTGCACGTCCTGTGGGATTGCGATGGTTGCTGCTCCCGTTTCGGCGGGGTCGGTGAGCACGCGCATGGCGCCGAGAAGCGCGGCGGGCAACTGCTCCGGACGCCACACGCGATCGAAATACCGGGACAGCGGTTTGAAGGCGTCGTTGACGGTGACGTCTCCCGAACCGGGGAGTTCGAGTTCCTGAAGTACCGGGGCGCTGGCGCGGGTGGCGAATGTGTCTGCGGGCAGCAGCAATACGGGCAGGCGATTGATGGTTGCCAATGCGGCTCCGGTGAGCATGTTGGTTGATCCCGGACCCACACTGGCCGTCACCGCCCACGTCTGCAATCGGTCCTTCTGCCGGGCGTAGGCGACAGCAGTGTGAACCATCGCCTGCTCGTTGCGACCCAGCACGTAGGGGAGTGTGGAGACAGCGCCGGACTCAGCCGCCGCAATTTCCTCCTGCAGCAGCGCCTGGCCGATACCGGCGACGTTGCCGTGGCCGAATATGCCGAGGCAGCCGGCGAAGAACTTCGTCCGCCGGCCGTCGCGCTCGACGAACTGGTTGCCCAGGAATCTGACGGCGGCCTGGGCGACGGTGAGTCGCACGGTCGGTTCGGGATCCGAAGCCTTGACCGAGGATCGGGGCGCGGTGGAAACCATTTCGTGCTCCTTGCGGGTCAGGCCCCTCTGGGTGAATGCAGTGGAAGGCGGGGATCGACCTGTTGACCGTCCCAGGTGCTTCGTAGCCACGCGTGTGCCGGATCGTCGACGATCTTCCAGGCGCGCTCCCGACCTGATCCGGCCATCACGTTGAGGTAGTACATGTGGTAGCCCGGTGCGGCGACCGAAGGGCCGTGATAGCCGTGCGGCACCAGCACCACATCTCCGGTCCGGACCTCCTCGAGGACGTCTATCGGCCGGTCTTGTGTCCCGTAGACGCGGTGGAAGCCGAACCCGTTGGAATTGTCTGGGCCGGAGTCGATTTCGAAGTAGTAGATCTCCTCGAGCTGTGACTCGACCGGTGAGTCCTCGTCGTGCTTGTGCGCCGGGTAACTCGACCAGTTACCACCGGGCGTGATTACTTCGCAGGCGATGAGGGAGTCGGCTTCGAAGGTGCCTGCGGCGCCGAAGTTGTGTACCTGTCTGCTGCATGTGCCGGCCCCGCGGAGTTCGACGGCCACATCGGCAGCGGGCACGCGGCGGTTGGGCAGCTTCCGTCGGGCGCGAGCGCCGCAAATGGCGAATCGGCCCGTGCCGCGCAGAGTGTACGAGGCTCCGGTTCCTACGTACACCATGTCGGCGGGTCCGTCGAAAACAGATGCCCGCTGGGATAATTCGAATTCCCGGCCGTCGCAGCGCACCGAACCTTCCCCGGCCAGTGGGAGGATCATCACTTCGGTGTCGAGGGTCTCCAGCGTCAGATCCGTAGGTGCTGTGAACTCCGCGACGATAAGGCCGCATTCCGCCCATCGGGCGGATTCGGGTGTGACATGGACCGTGAACGGCGAGGCAGCGCTGCCGGCCGGAATGTAGTACTCGGAATGGGCGGACATCCTCACCTCACCATCGATACGGCGTCGGCGACAGCCGAACCGACGTCGCCGTGGGCGGGATAGAGCAGGGCGCGGCCGATGATCAACCCGCGCACCGACGGCAGGCCGAGGGCGTTTTCCCAACTTGCAAATGCTTTGTCGGGATCGGTTGGGTCGCCCCCGAGCAGCAGTGTGGGCAGGGTGGTCGCGTCCATCACGCGTTCCATCTCGTCGACGACCGGCAGTTTCAGCCAGGTGTAGGCCGATGTCGAGCCGAGCGCCTGACTGATGTGGATGGACTTGATCACCGCGTCGGGGGTCAGGTCGTTTCGGACCATGCCGTTGACCCGCGAGGAGATAAACGGCTCCAGCATCGCGATCAGACCGTGGCTCGCGAGTTCATCGACCGCTTCGGCGCACGAGGCGAGCGTGGCGACAGTGGCAGGGTCGTCAAGGTCGATGCGGCACAACATCTTTCCGCCGTTCATGCGCGCGGCGGCGGTGGCCCGGGCAGTGGTTGCCGTCATCCGGTCGTCGAGTTCGAAGCTGGATCCGGCTATGCCGCCCCGATTCATCGACGAGAACACGACCTTGTCGTCCAAAGAGCCGAGCAGCAGGAGGTCATCCAGGACATCGGCGGTGGCCAGGACGCCGTCGACCCCGGGATCGGCCAGGGCGGTCCGCAATCTGTCGAGCAGGTCGGTCCGGCTGTTCATTGCGGTGGTGTGCCCGCCTGCTGCCAGAGCTCCGCGTGCGGGGTGGTCCGCGGCGACGATCATCAGCCTGCCGTTGCCCCTGATGGTGGGGCGCGTACGCCGGGAGTGCCATGCGTGGGCGATCGCCTCCGGCCGGGTGGCCCGCAACTCGGTGATCTCTTCGTAGTTTCGGCAGTGGGAGCCGGCCGCGGACGTCGTGTGATCAGCCATCAGCGAATCCTTCGGCTAGCGTCGCCACTTCGTCGAGAGTAGGCATTGCCGTTGAGCATTCGAGTCGGGAGGCGACGATGGCGCCGGCAGCGTTGGCGTAGCGCAGGGTCTTCTCCAGGGGCCAGCCGTGTACCAGCCCGTGGCACACGCTGCCTCCGAAGCTGTCGCCTGCCCCGAGACCGTTCACGACGTTCACTTTGTTGGGGGGCACCGTCACCGACGATGCGCGGGTCTTACCCAGCACTCCACGTGGGCCCTGTTTGACGATCGCCAACTGCACACCGAACTCGAGGAGGGCATCCGCCGCCTTGATCGGGTCGGTCTCGCCGACGGCGATGTCGCACTCCTGCTGATTGCCGACGGCAACGGTGACATACGGCAGGGCGCGTCGAACTTGCTCGGTGGCAGCCGCCGGAGACCCCCAGAACATGGGCCGGTAGTCGAGGTCCAAAACTGTCAGAGGACGGCGCTCCCGTGCTTCCCACGCGGTGAAATGTGCACTGCGGCTGGGCTCTTCGCACAATCCGGTTACCGTCGACCAATACAGTCGGGCTGTCCGGATCGCCTCTGTGGCCAGGTCGTCGGGATGCACCTGCAGGTCGGGGGCGCTGGGTTTTCGGTAGAAATACAGCGGAAAGTGGTCAGGTGGAAACATCTCGCAGAAGGTCACCGGCGTCGGGAGTGTCTCGTGGGTGCCCACATAGCGATTGTCGACGCCGAGTCGGGCTAACTCGGCGCGGACGTAGGTGCCGAACGGATCGGCGCCCACGCCGGATATCAATGCACTCCGGTTGCCCAGTCGCGCCGCGGCGACGGTCACGTTGGCCGCACTTCCGCCCAGAAATTTTCCGAACGTCGCTGCTTCCCCGAGGCTGACGCCGACCTGCAGTGGGTAGATGTCGACGCCGCACCGCCCGATCGCCAGTACGTCAAAAGGCTTGGCAGTGGTCAACTCGTCTCCCTTTGCGGCGCACATCGCGGCCCGACAACGACTGTGCCTGTCCGCCGGCAACTATGTCAATAGTTTGTCCTAACATTCGGTCTTTCCATCATTGACGATGTTAGGATCGCCGCAATTGGTTTCAGCCCGAGGATCGGAGTTGATGTGCCCCTGGCGGTTGTACTCGACCGGTCAAGCCCGATTCCGCTTTACTACCAACTCGCCGAGGCCATCGAGGCCGCGATCCGGGACGGGGAGCTTGCGCCCGGCGACCGATTCGAAAACGAGCTCGCGCTGGCGAAGCGCCTGGCGCTATCACGTCCGACCACCCGCCGCGCCATCCAGGAACTGGTGGACAAGGGCCTGTTGGTGCGTAAGCGTGGTGTGGGCACTCAGGTGGTCCAGAACTCGGTTCATCGGCGAGTGGAGTTGACCAGTTTGTTCGATGACCTTGTTCGGGCTGGGAAGGCTCCGGCCACGCGGTTGCTCGACTATCGGGTGGATGCCCCTGATGAGGATGTGGCGCGTGAGCTCAGCCTGTCGGGAAATCGGGAAGTGGTGCGCATCAAGCGCCTACGGCTTGCCAACGGCGAACCGCTGGCGGTGATGACGAACTACCTGCCCGTCGAGATCGCGCCGGAGGCGGCCCTGCTTGAGACCAGCGGCCTGTACCAGTCTCTTCGGGCACAGGGTGTGCATATCCGGCTGGCTCGACAGCGAATCGGGGCTCGGGCCGCTGGTCGTGATGAAGCACGACTTCTCGATGAGAAGCCCGGAGCGCCCTTGCTGACAATGGATCGAACCGCGTTCGACGATTCGGGGCGGGCGGTGGAATATGGCACGCACTGCTACCGGGCCTCGCGGTATTTCTTCGACACCACTGTTGTTGACCGTTAATAGGGTGTTGAGCGTTCGGGTTGCCCGGGCATTTGACCTGCAGTCCTAATGTCTGGACAAAGTATTGACTTTCGTCTGTGATCCGTATTACATCGAGATCGGTGATCGTCAAAGATGACGGGTCAAGGACGGGAGCTCTGATGACGTCGAGGCGGCTCTTGGCCCGTGCCGGCGGGGTATTGCTTGTCGGAGTGATAGGGGCTTCAGCGTGCTCCAGCACGGGTGGGCGGCCACGGGACACCGGATCCGGAATGGGGGCGGGCACAGCCGACACCCCGAGGATGACCGTCGCGATGGTGACTCACGAGGCCCCGGGCGACTCGTTTTGGGACCTGGTCCGCAAGGGCGCGGAAACCGCGGCGAAGAAAGACAACCTCGAACTCCGGTATTCCAATGACCCCGAAGCGCCGAACCAGGCGAATCTGGTGCAGACCGCGGTCGACAGCGGGGTGCGGGGCGTCATCGTCACACTCGCCAAGCCCGAAGCGATGCGCATCGCGGTTCGGAATGCCGAAGCCAAAGGCATACCCGTGGTGGCGGTCAATGCCGGAATGGACGCGTGGAAGTCGATGGGCGTCAAAGAGTTCTTCGGCCAGGACGACAAGGTCGCCGGTGAAGGTGCCGGTGACCGACTGAACTCCGATGGCGCCAGGAAGGTGCTGTGCGTGGTTCACGAACAGGGCAACGTCGGACTCGAGTCGCGTTGCGCGGGTGTTCGGCAGAGCTTTCGCGGACAGATCGAAAATCTGAACGTCAACGGCAAGGACATGCCCTCGGTCGAGTCGACCATTACGGCGAAGCTGCAACAGGACCCGAGCATCGACCGTGTCCTGACGTTAGGTGCACCGTTCGCGCTCACCTCGATCCGCAGCGCCAAGAACGCCGGCAGCAACGCCAAGGTGGTGACCTTCGACACCAATGCCGCGCTGGTTCAGGCGATCAAGGATGGAACTGTTCAGTGGGCGGTCGACCAGCAACCGTTCCTTCAGGGCTACCTGGCTGTCGACTCACTCTGGTTGTATCTGAACAACGGCAACATCATCGGGGGCGGACAGCCGACCCTGACTGGTCCCGCGTTCATCGACCAGTCGAATATCGATGCAGTGGCCGAGTATGCGCGGCGAGGCACTCGATGACCACCGCCAATGAGGCGGGCGGCGCGCACATGGTGATCCACGATGAGCGCATCAAGAGGCGTAATCCGCTGCAGCGGTTGCTGGTTCGACCCGAAATGGGTGCCGTCATCGGCGCGGTGGCGATATTCGTCTTCTTCGCCATTGTCGCGCCGCCGTTCCGCTCCCCGGCGGCTTTGGCAACTGTTCTGTACGCGAGCTCGACGATCGGCATCATGGCGTGCGCCGTCGCCTTGCTGATGATCGGCGGCGAGTTCGATCTGTCCTCGGGCGTCGCGGTGACGTTCAATTCACTTGCCGCGTCAATGCTGGCCTACAACCTTCATCTGAATCTCTGGGCCGGCGCCGGCTTGGCGTTGCTTCTCGCACTCGGTGTCGGATGTCTCAACGGCTACTTGGTGATGCGAACGAAGATCCCGAGCTTCCTCATCACGCTGGGCACTTTCCTGATGATCACAGGCATCAATCTTGCGACGACAAAACTGATCTCCGGCCAGGTGGCTACACCCAGTGTCAATGACATGGCCGGCTGGGATTCCGCGAGTTGGTTCTTCGCGAAGTCGTACAGCATTTTTGGGGTAGCGGTTGACGTCACTGTCTTCTGGTGGCTGTTGTTCTCCGCGGTGGCCACCTACGTTCTCTTCAAAACCCGCATAGGCAATTGGATCTTCGCCGTCGGCGGCGATCAGGACAGTGCCAGGGCGGTGGGCGTACCCGTGACGAAGGTGAAGATCGGTCTCTTCATGTTCGTCGGCTTCGCGGCGTGGTTTGTCGGTATGCACCTGCTCTTCAAGTTCGACACCGTGCAGTCGGGTCAGGGCGTCGGGAACGAATTCCTGTACATCATCGCGGCGGTGATCGGCGGATGCCTGCTGACCGGCGGACATGGGACGGCCATCGGGGCTGCGATCGGCGCATTCATTTTCGGAATGGTCAATCAGGGCATCGTGTACGCGGGTTGGAACCCGGATTGGTTCAAGTTTTTTCTAGGTGCCATGCTGCTGTTCGCGGTCATCGCCAACAACGCCTTTCGCAACTATGCCGCCACGAGGTGAGAAGTGAACGCGACAATTGGCCGTTCCGCAGGTGACCGTTCTGAAGGTGAGAAGCGTCCGGACGCCAAAGCGCCGCTCGTCGAGCTCAAGAGTGTCGGCAAGACGTACGGCAACATCACTGCGCTGAAAGACATCTCGCTGCGGGTTCATTCCGGCGAGGTCACCGGCATTCTCGGCGACAATGGCGCGGGGAAATCGACGCTGATCAAGATCATCGCAGGATTGCATCAACCGACCGACGGGGAGCTGCTGGTCGACGGTGAGCCGACGAAGTTCACGTCGCCGGCCGAGGCGCTCGCCAAGGGAATCGCGACGGTGTACCAGAATCTCGCGGTAGTTCCGCTGATGCCGGTGTGGCGCAACTTCTTTCTCGGACAGGAAGTTCGAAAGGGCAGCTTCCCCTGGTCGCTGGACACCGCTGCGATGCGCGCCACGACGGTCGCGGAGTTGTCCAAAATGGGGATCGACTTACCCGACGTGGACGCGCCGATCGGGTCGCTGTCGGGTGGCCAACGGCAGTGCGTGGCGATTGCCCGTGCCGTGTTCTTCGGCGCGCGGGTGCTGATTCTGGACGAACCGACGGCAGCACTGGGCGTAAAGCAGTCGGGTGTCGTCCTCAAATACATCACCGTGGCGAAAGAGGCCGGCTTCGGCGTCGTGTTCATCACCCATAACCCGCACCACGCCTATATGGTCGGCAACCATTTCGTGCTGCTGAACCGAGGGCGTCAGAAGCTGGACTGCACCTATGACGACATCACGTTGGAGCACCTGACCCAGGAGATGGCCGGCGGCGATGAGCTTGAGGCGCTTTCGCACGAGCTCGGCCGCTGACTTCCCCGCCTGCTCGCGCGGAAGAAGGGGACGGTCAGCGCGAGGTGAGGGCGAACAGCCGAAGCTCGCGATCGGTGCGGCTCAGATAAGACCGATACATCGGGTAGGCGAGGAACTTGTCCATGCCGCGTTGACGTTCGTCCCCGGTGAGCAGTGTTGCGGTTACCGGGATTTCGATTCCGCCCATCGTCACAGATGCCTGCGGTTCTGCGAGCAGATTCGCCGACCAGGCGGGGTGGGTTTCCTGGCCGAAATTGCTGCCCAGAACCAGCGCCCGATCACCGTCACGGACATAGCTCAACGGCGATACACGCTTCTGGCCGGACTTGCGTCCGGTCGTCGTCAACAGTAGTTCGGGCATGGAGATCGGCCCGAACAGCGTGTACTTCCCGTTGGTCGCCTGCAACAGCCGACCGTCCAGCGGAACAAGGAACCTGATGACGCGGGATCCGAGCCGGGATGAGGCGAACTGGAACAGCGGTCGGAACAGCGGTGAGATGTCATCTCGACCCCAACGCGGTTCTGGGAAGGCCTGTGGCACAACCGGGAGTTTAGGCGGGAATGCGTGCCAGCACGTCGGTTAGGTAGGCGACGCTCGACCGGACGTCACGAAGGGGCCCTTCACCGGGTGGCTCGCCGTCGAGAATCGTGTCCTGCTCCAATACGAACCAGCCGTCGAATCCATTGCCGCGCAACGCAGTGACGATTCCCGAGATATCTATGTCACCGGCACCGAGCGGGGTGTACATGCCCTGCGCGACGGCCTGGGTGTAGGTCAGTTCCCCGCAACGAACCCGGGCGGCCAGTCGGGTATCGACATCCTTCAGGTGCACGTGGGCGACTCTGTCGGCGCAATGGCGCGCGAGTTGCAGCGGCTGGCTGCCACCGATCAGGAGATGCCCGGTGTCCAGACATAACGGGATCCGCGATCCGGATAACACCCTGTCGACATCGGCCGACGTTTCGACCATGGTGCCGACGTGGGGGTGCAGCACTGCGGTGACGCCGCGCTCGGTTGCGTCATCGGCGATCCTGTCCAGGTTGGCCAGCAGCGTCGCCCACCCGCCGGCGTCGAGAACCGGCCGCGAATCGTATCCCTCGGTACCGCTCGCGGCCGCGAGCACGAGGGTCGACGCGCCGACAGCGACAATCGAATCCAAAGCCGCGGCAATGTCTCTGCCTGGATCGTGGCCGGCGTGGTGCAAAACTGCGGGCGCGAAAGTCCCGGCGCAGCTCAGCCCATGGGCGTCCAGCAATCCCGTTAAGGCCATCGGGTCAGCGGGTAGGAAGCCCTCCGGCCCGAGTTCGGTCGCCGCCAGTCCTGCCTGCTGCATTTCGCGGAGCACCCGGTCGGGGGACAGCTGATGCCCCCATCCGGGGACCTCGCACACGCCCCAGGATATGGGTGCCGCGGCGATCTTGAGATCGATCACCGCGACATCACCTCATCGATGCGTACCGGGGCGTGCCTGCGCAGGGATTCGGTTGCCGCTTCCGCTATCCACGCGACGTCGACCGCGTCGGCGACGGTGCAGCTGGGTTCGGCATCACCCCGGGTCACTTCGACGAACGCCGCCAGTTCGGCGCGGAAGGCGTCGGCAAATCGGTCCATGAAGAACCGATGCGCCGGACCCTCAGGAAAGGTGTTGCGCGGATCCATGTTTCGCATCGGTACGCCCGCATCCCACCCTGCGACGACGCTGTCTTCGAAGCCGTGGACCTCCAGCCTGCAGTCGTAGCCGCGGGCGTTGTAGCGCGCCACCGAGACCACACCGAGGGTCCCGCTTTCGAACGTCACCGCGGCCACCGCCGTATCGACATCGCCGATGTCGGTGAACCGGGGGTCGCCTTGCACGCTTCCCGTCGCGAACACCTCGAGAGCCCGTTGGCCGGTAATCCAGCGCAACACGTCGAAATCGTGAACAGCGCAATCGCGGAAGATGCCCCCCGAACCGGCCAGGTACTCCATGGACGGCGGCGCCGGGTCCATCGTGGTGCTGCGAACCGTGTGTAGCAGCCCCAGGGTGCCTGCATCGACCGCGCGCTTCGCGGCGGCGAACGCGTTGTCGAAGCGACGCTGATATCCGACCTGTACGGGCACGCCCGAGCGGGCGACGATCCCGGCCACTCGCAGGCTCTCCGTCGCGGTTGCGGCGATCGGCTTCTCGCAGAAGGTGGGCAGGCCGCGTTCAACGGCGGCCAGGGTGAGTTCGGCGTGGGCCGGCGTCGCGGCGGCGACAACCACGCCATCGACACCGGAGCCGAGTAGATCAGCGACCGAGTTGACGGGTTTCGCGCCGTGTTTGGCCGCTACCGCTGCCGCCACGTCGGGCCGTTCGTCGGTGACGACGAGTCCATCGACGCCCGGCAGGTTCGTCAGAGTTTCGGTATGAAAGGCGCCGATTCGCCCCAGGCCGATGATGCCGAGCGTGCTCATGAGGCCAGTCTTGCTGGGATCACGACGCCTTTCAATAGCAGAAAACCATCAAAAAGACATCAATGATGGGTATGGTTCCATCCGTGATGCCAGACCATCCGGGGAGTCCCTGTGGCGCACCGATTTAAGGTCCGGGAGATTGCCCAGCAGTCGGGGTTGAGCGAGGCGACTGTCGATCGGGTGATCAATAGTCGCCCCGGCGTTCGGGAGAACACCCGAGCCGAGGTGATGCAGGCAATCAGGGATCTGGAAAAGCAGCAGGCACAACTGCGACTGAATGGTCGTCGTTATTTGATCGACGTGGTGATGCAGACGCCCGACCGATTCTCGAAGGCCTTTCGCGCGGCCATCGAGGCAGAGTTGCCCGCATTCGCTCCCGCCATGGTGCGCGCACGGTTCCATCTCTGGGAGGCGGGCTCGACCCAGCAGATGGTTCAGGAGTTGGGCAGGCTGCGCGGTAGCCACGGCGTGGTTTTGAAAGCGGCCGACGAACCGGACGTCGTGGACGCGATTGATCGCCTGGTGGATTCGGGAATTCCGGTGGTCACGTACTCCACCGACGTGCCGGCCAGTTCGAGGTTCGGTTACGTCGGTATCGACAATCACGGAGCGGGAACCACAGCGGCCTATCTCATGCGGCAGTGGCTGGGGGATCGGCCCTCGGACATCCTGATCACTCTGAGTCGGGACGTCTTCCGCAATGAGGGCGAGCGAGAGGTGGGGTTCCGGTCGGCGTTGCGGGGGTCGGGTCGCCAGATCATCGATGTGACGGACAGTGACGGGATCGACGCGAACAACGAACGTCTGGTTCTGGATGCGTTGCGTCGCCACCCGTCGGTTGACGCTGTGTATTCGGTCGGGGGCGGGAACACCGCCACCATTGCCGCGTTCGAAAAGCTTGGGCGAGTCTGCAGAACCTTTATTGCCCACGATCTCGACGAGGACAATCGAAGGCTGCTTCGCGACGGGCGCATCTCGGTTGTGCTGCACAACGATCTGCAAGCGGACGCCCGTCTGGCGGTCCGGATGATCCTGCAAGCGAGAGGGGCGCTACCCGCAGAGCCGGCAAAACTAGTACCGGTACAGATAGTGACCCCGCACAATATGCCCGGCCAGCAGCTAGTGGATGCCCGGCCAGCAGCTAGTGGCCGGCGGTCAACAATCGATGAATTTCACCCGCAGCAAATGTGATGAACGCCACAAATGGGCGGCGCGGGGACGCTGACTGCAGTGCAATAATCGGTACTGCGAGTGACGGCAACTGGCGACTGCGATATTCCGGCGGCGCGTATCGCACCTGCGACGCAGAATCCAGTCTCGCCAGTGAGCCTCAGGGGAAGCCCTGGGGGAACGAAAGGGCGGGGGCGTGAGTCCTAACCGCAGCGAGGCAACGGGAAATCGGCAGAAGCTCGAAAAGGTCGTTATCCGGTTCGCCGGCGATTCCGGTGACGGGATGCAGCTGGCCGGTGACCGCTTCACGTCGGAAGCCGCATTGTTCGGGAATGATCTTGCGACCCAACCGAATTACCCCGCCGAGATCCGTGCGCCACAGGGAACTCTTCCCGGGGTTTCGTCCTTCCAGATCCAGATTGCCGACTATGACATTCTGACCGCCGGCGACCGGCCGGATGTTCTCGTCGCGATGAATCCGGCCGCCTTGAAGGCCAATATCGACGATCTGCCGCGCGGCGGTCTCGTCATCGCCAACTCGGATGAATTCACCAAACGGAACCTGGCGAAAGTTGGTTACGAAGCCAACCCGCTGGAGACCGGTGAACTTGCCGACTACGTCGTGCAGGCCGTCGCGATGACCACGCTGACACTGGGCGCAGTCGAGTCCATCGGTGCCTCGAAGAAGGACGGCCAGCGGGCGAAGAACATGTTCGCGCTGGGTCTGCTGTCGTGGATGTATGGACGCCCCGTCGAAACCAGCGAAGCGTTCATCCGGGAGAAGTTCACCCGCAAGCCCGACATCGCCGAAGCGAACGTTCTGGCGCTGAAAGCCGGCTGGAACTACGGCGAAACAACCGAGGCCTTCGCCACCACCTATGAGGTCGCGCCGGCCAAGCTCGAAGCCGGTGAGTACCGCCAGATTTCGGGCAATACCGCTCTGGCATACGGGATCATCGCCGCCGGGCAGTTGGCCGACGTCCAGGTGGTGCTCGGCAGCTACCCGATCACGCCGGCCTCGGACATCCTCCACGAGCTGTCCAAGCACAAGAACTTCAACGTTCTCACGTTCCAGGCTGAGGACGAGATCGCCGGCATCGGCGCAGCGATTGGTGCCTCTTACGGCGGTGCGCTCGGTGTGACCAGCACCTCCGGGCCCGGCGTCTCCCTGAAGTCCGAGGCTATCGGGCTGGCGGTGATGACCGAGTTGCCGCTGGTGGTTGTCGACGTTCAGCGCGGTGGCCCGTCGACGGGACTGCCCACCAAGACCGAGCAATCGGATCTGTTGCAGGCGCTTTTCGGCCGCAACGGTGAATCGCCGGTGGCGGTGCTCGCGGCGTGTTCGCCGGCGGACTGCTTCGAGGTGGCCATCGAGGCGGCGAGGATCGCGCTGACCTACCGGACGCCGGTGATCCTGCTATCGGACGGTGCGGTCGCCAACGGGTCGGAGCCCTGGCGGATCCCGGACGTGAGTGCCATTCCCGTGATCGATCCCGCGTTCGCGAAGGCGGGCGAGGACTTCCAGCCCTACGCGCGGGATCCGGAGACACTGGCCCGCCAGTTCGCCGTTCCGGGTACACCGGGTCTGGAGCATCGCATCGGTGGTCTGGAGTCGGCCAATGGTTCGGGAAACATCTCCTATGAGCCGGACAACCACGACCTCATGGTCCGACTGCGGCAGGCGAAGATCGCGGGCATTTCGGTCCCCGACCTCGAGGTCGACGACCCGACCGGCGACGCCGACCTGCTCGTGGTGGGGTGGGGTAGTTCCTTCGGCCCGATCGGTGAGGCGTGCCGTCGGGCCAGGCTTCGGGGTGTCAAGGTCGCCCATGCGCACCTGCGATACCTCAATCCGTTCCCGCCCAATCTGGGCGAAGTCCTGCGGCGTTACCCCAAGGTGGTTGCGCCCGAGATGAACCTGGGGCAACTCGCACTTCTGTTGCGGGGGAGATTCCTGGTCGACGTGCAGTCGGTCACCAAGGTGGCCGGCATGGCATTTCTTGCCGATGAACTCGAAGCGATCATCGATTCGGCCATCGATGGGACGCTGAGTGAGAAGGAAACCGACAAAGACAGAATCGCCAGACTCGGGGCAGTCACCGTGAGCGCTGGTGGGGATGCGGGAGTGCGCGCATGACCGACCTGATCGGAATGGAACTTCCGGTGACCGCCGGCGAATCGAAGATCTCCGGTGTGCCGAGAGCTGAAAACCCGCTCAAGGCAAAGGATTTCACCAGCAACCAGGAAGTTCGCTGGTGCCCTGGATGCGGCGATTACGTCATCCTCAACACGATCCGGAACTTCCTGCCCGAACTGGGGTTGCGCCGGGAGAACATGGTTTTCGTCAGCGGTATCGGCTGCTCGAGCCGATTCCCCTACTACTTGGAGACCTACGGGCTGCACTCCATTCACGGGCGCGCGCCGACAATGGCCACCGGACTTGCGCTCGCCCGGCCCGATCTCTCGGTGTGGGTGGTCACCGGCGACGGTGACGCGTTGTCGATCGGTGGAAATCACCTGATCCACGCGCTCAGACGTAACGTCAACCTCACCATTCTGCTGTTCAACAACCGGATCTACGGGCTGACAAAGGGGCAATACTCGCCGACATCCGAAATCGGCAAGATCACCAAGTCGACACCGATGGGATCGCTGGATCAGCCGTTCAACCCGGTCTCGTTGGCATTGGGTGCCGAGGCGACGTTTGTGGGCCGGGCATTGGATTCCGATCGCGCCGGTTTGTCCGATGTTCTGCGGGCCGCGGCGCAGCATCGTGGCGCGGCCTTGGTCGAGATCCTGCAGGATTGCCCGATCTTCAACGACGGCTCGTTCGACGCTCTACGCAAAGAAGGCGCCGAGGATCGGCTTATCAACCTCAAACATGGTGAGCCGATCACCTTCGGGGCTGAGAGGGAGTACTGCGTTGTGAAGGCAGGCTTCGGTGGTCTCGAGGTTGCGAAGACGGCGAATGTGTTGGCGTCCGCGATCATCGTTCACGACGCGCACATCGATGATCCGGCCTACGCCTTTGCGCTGTCCCGATTGAGTGACCAGAACCTCGAGCACATGGTCACCGGCATCTTCCGTCAGGTGACCCGGCCTTCGTACGACGACGAGGCACGTTCGCAGGTCGCCTTCGCCCGACAGGCGGCGGCACACGATCGCGCTGCTTTGCAGTCGCTACTCAGGGGCCGCGACACCTGGACTGTCGACTAGCCGTGGGTACTCCCGCGTCGCTGGCTGCCGTCGTACTCGCCGGTGGCGCGTCGCGGCGGATGGGCCGCGACAAAGCAACGCTCCCGCACCCGGGCTCGGCATCGACGACCATGGTCGAGCACACCGTTGACGTGCTGAAGGCGCGATGCGACCCGGTTTTCGTGGTCGCGGCACCCGGGCAACCCCTGCCCACGCTGTCTGCGGATGTCCTGCGCGACGAGATTCGCGGGGTCGGACCGCTCCTGGCCACCGGCCTCGGGCTGCGCGCCGCCGCCGCTGCAGGCGCGGATCGGGCCTTTGTCAGCGCTGTCGACATGCCGTTCCTGTCGGCCGACGTGATCGGCGAACTCATGGGCCATGTCAATGCCGACGTCGTCCTTCCCTGGGACGGGCGCGACCACTATCTTGCCGGGATCTATCGGACGGCTTTGGCAGACCGCATCGACGCTCTGGTGGCTGCCGGCCATCGCAGCATGCGTGCGTTGGCGGATTCCGTCCTCACCCAGCGAGTGGTGATGCCCCCGACCCGGGCGCTCGTGAATATCAATTCGCCGACGGATTTGGATGGGCGACTCACCGGCTGATAACGCCGCTGTGGATATCCGCGATATGCGCCGCAGATCGTATTTTGCACAGTTTCGCTCGAAACGATTGTGGTCCGCTTCACAAATCGTGTGTGATTCAATTCACGGAATATCCATCTGGCCCTAGCGGCGTTGACGTGCAGTTTTGTGGTTTGAGCTGTGCATAAGCCGGATTATGGCATCTTCTTTCAGCTTCGTTATCTGAACGATATTCGCAATTCGGGGCATGACTTTCTTATCGGTGATACGTATGGTTATGGGCGTTCGGAAATCGCGAGTAACAAATGCGATTAATGCAAATGTTGGGAACTCTTGCGTTCGGGCGGGGCCAATGCCTCGCTCTCGTGCCCGGATCTACGGGCAGGACCCCGACGAAGGGATCAAATCCTTGAAGAAAATCCAGAAGACCTTTGCGCGCACCGTCGGCCTGACGGCTGTCACCGGTGCGCTTGTCCTCCTGCCGGTGGCAGTACCGAGTGTCGCGGCTGTGTCGCATGCCGACCCTGCCACCGACGTGGTCGACGTCGACAACGGTTTCAATCAAGCTGACGGTGTCAATCAAGCTGACGGTGTCAATCAAGCTGACGTGACTCCAGCGCTTCCGGACGTCGACGTCAACGCCGGCGTCCCGGATGTCGATCCTGATGTCGATGCAGCTCCGCCCGAGCCGGTTCAGACTTCGAGCGTGAACTGGGATGCGGTCGCCAGGTGCGAGTCCGGCGGCAATTGGGCGATCAACACAGGTAATGGCTACTACGGCGGCCTGCAGTTCACGATGGGAACCTGGCGGTCCAACGGTGGCGCCGGATCGCCGCACAGCGCCTCAAAATCCGAACAGATTCGGGTGGCCGAGAACGTGCTCAACAGGCAGGGCATCGGCGCATGGCCGGTGTGTGGCCGACGCGCCTGAGTTGTAACACCTGACCCACGACGTGCGATTCACATCACAACCGCAGCACATGCGGCCCTTGCGTCGGGGAAGGGAACACCGTGAGC
>Ga0075163_10000910_pt1 | contig 39515 bp, 39 predicted proteins | sample JI1023141ADNA_FD_71478 | JGI IMG/M metagenome (GOLD analysis project Ga0075163, IMG submission 71478) | Wastewater effluent complex algal communities from Wisconsin, to seasonally profile nutrient transformation and Carbon sequestration -... | ecosystem: Engineered > WWTP > Effluent > Algae...
TGCTGCGATTCTTTGGCCCGATCCAGTCAGTGACAGGCCAGTGAAGAGCATGGATCGAATCTACATCGACACCTGGGCAAACATCAGCGCTGACGGTTGGAGCTCCCTCCTTCTGGGCAACGGCGCCAGTATCGCCATCCACAAGGAGTTCGCATACCCAACACTCCATGGCATCGCTGATGCAAAAGGACTGCTCGCCACCACTGCCCCAATATTCGCCAAGCTCGGGACAACCGATTTCGAGCATGTTCTGCTCGCGTGCTGGTATGCCGAGCACGTCAACGGGGCATTGGGGACGCCGTCGGCCGCCATCTCCGCAGCCTATGAGGAGGTCCGTACAGCACTGATCGAAGCTGTGCACAGTGTGCATCCGGTGCATGCCGATGTTGCCACCGACCTACAGCGGGCCGGTGCGTTTGCGAGCGTATTTCCAACTGTCGTCAGCCTGAACTACGACCTCACCTTGTACTGGGCCATGCTGCTGTTCAACGCGGCGAATGGGAGTTGGTTCAAGGACGCATTCCACGACGGGGATTTTCAAACGGATTGGGAATATCTACGGCGACCCTATGGACACGCTGCAGGAGCAACATTGGTGTTCTACCCTCACGGCAGTCTTGCGGTTGCGCGTGACTACATTGGTAACGAGACAAAGCTCGCTTTCCGGTCAAGGTTGACGAACTGGCGCTGGAGTATTCCCGCCAGTGCTTTGCAGACTCGCCGATCGACAGGGTTCGGGGCGAGGATCTCGACGGTTTCGATGGCCTGTTGAAGGCCAACAAGGCGCGCTCGAAGTGGCTGGTCCTCTACAACAGCGCCACCCCGTCGGAAGGCCGCAAGCGCTTCACGATCGCGCATGAATTCGGTCACTACATCTTGCACCGCCACCAGCAGGACCTGTTCGAATGCGGCGACGACGACATCGAGACGGGTGACAACAACGAGCGCGACATCGAGGCCGAGGCGGATCTGTTCGCATCGACCCTGCTGATGCCGCTGGACGACTTCCGGCGCCAGGTCGACGGGCAACCGATCAGCTTCGATCTGCTCGGTCACTGCGCCGATCGTTATGGGGTATCGCTGACGGCTGCCGCCCTGCGCTGGACCGAGATCGCTCCCAAGCGCGCCATACTGGTGGCCAGCCGCGACGATCACATGCTATGGGCCAAGTCGAACAAGGCAGCGCTCAGGTCCGGTGCCTACTTCGCGACGCGCAAGAACACCATCGAGCTGCCGCACGATGCGCTGGCGCACAGCTACAACGCCGCTGACATGTGCGACAACAGGACGGGGCGTGCCCAGTCCTGGTTTGCCCGTGAACCTGCCAGCATGCCGGTCACGGAGATGACGCGCGTCGCGGGTCAGTACGACTACACGCTGACACTGCTTTTGCTGCCTGGTGCGGAGTGGCAAGGTGCGCGCCACGACGATGAGGAACCGGAGGAAGACACTTACGACCGCTTCATCCGCAACGGCCAGTACCCGGTGCGATAGCTCATGGTGGATCGATCATGAGCGCCCACAAGTGGCAATTCGCTTCCCGTTTCCGCCGGCATGCATTTGGCTGGCGCTCCGACACGCCGGTACAGCGGATCAAGGAAGCCATCACGGAGATCAAGCAGGTCGCCCGCAAGGAGCCTGTAATCGCAGCTGAGGGAGCCATTACTCTGCTGGAAAAGCTCTCGCCGGCGCTGGAACAGGTGGACAGTTCATCGGGCGCACTGGGTTCGGCCGTCAACAAGGCCATCGATACCCTGGTGCCCATCATCGTCAAGGCTGACGTCGAGCCGAAGCTGCGACAACGCTGGCTCGAACGCTTGTGGCAAGCGCTGCAGGACGACGAGATGCCCTACATCGAACTGCTCGGCGATTATTGGGGCGAGTTGTGCGTAACGCCGGAACTGGCGTCGCACTGGGCCGATGAGTTTTTGCCGGTCGTCGAAAGCGTGTGGAGCCCGAAGGCATCCGGACATGGATTCTTCAAAGGCACCAGCGCTTGCCTGGCATCGATGTGCGTGGCGGGCCGCCACCAGGAACTGTTGGCGTTGCTCGACAAGGCGCCGTTCAAGTGGTGGCACGATCGGCGCTGGGGTGTGAAAGCGTTGTCGGCGATGGGCAGGAAGGCGGAGGCGATCCGCTACGCCGAGGAATCGCGCGGTCTCAATGATCCTGGCTGGCAGATTGCCCAGGCCTGCGAAGAGATCCTGTTGTCCTCCGGTTTGCACGACGAGGCCTACCGCCGCTATGCCATCGAGGCAAATCAGGGCACCACGAATCTGGCGACGTTTCGCGCCATCGCCAAGAAGTATCCCCACAAGCAACCGGAAGAGATCCTACGCGACCTGGTAGCCAGCACGCCTGGCGCCGAGGGCAAGTGGTTCGCCGCTGCCAAGGATGCGGGCCTGTTTGATGTGGCGATCGAGCTGGGCACGCGCAGCCCGACCGATCCACGCACGCTGACGCGCGCTGCCCGTGACTACGCCGAGAAGCAGCCAGCATTCGCGCTCGCCGCAGGCCTCGCCGCGTTGCGTTGGATCTCTCTTGGACACGGCTATGAGATCACCGGCGCTGATGTGCTCGATGCTTATTCGGCAGTCACGCAGGCGGTACCGAATGCGGGTGTTCCAGCCCAGCTGGTTAACGAGCAGATCCGGGACATGATCACCAGCACCCAGCCCGGAAATTCGTTGATGAAGACCATCCTCACCCGTCATTTGTCGAACTGAAAGGGTCCCGCTTTTCGCAGCAACCCGCATCGGTTCGCACGACTCCGAAACTCCCTCATGGTGTCGGCGGCAGTCCATCCGGACAATTTCACTGTATGTGAGTTTGACCGAGAGGACCGCCACCAATGCATCAAATCAACCATCTACCTCCGGAGCGGATGACGCCGGAACAGCGTCGCCACGAGATCGCGTCGTTGCTGGCTAACGGCCTGGCACGCCTGCGTTTCACCGGCGTTGAAGAGTCCGCAAACAGGACCGAAGCGAGCGAGTTTGAGCTTGGCTTCTCTGGCAACCAGCGCGTTCATACAGACCCCGTCAACAAGACAACTACGGAGTCGAAATGAGCACGCAAACACCATCATTTTCCACGCCGCCATCGGTGGCGGCGCAGATCGCCAGGCTGCCCGAGATGCCGATGGCAGAAATCCGGGCACTCTGGCAGAAGCTGGTCGGTGGCGACACGCCCACCCACAACCGCCAGTTCCTCGAACGCCGGATTGCCTACCGGCTGCAGGAGCTGGAGTTCCGCAAGGTCGACGCCAACCTGCTGGATCGCAACCAGCGTCGCATCGAGTCTCTGGTCGAAACCGGCAAGGTGAAAAAGCGTGACCGTGATTACCGTCCGGCCGCAGGCACGGTGCTGGTCCGCGAATACAAAGGCGTCGAGTACCGCGTCATCGCGACCGCCGACGGCCAGTATGACTTCCAGGGACGCATGTACCCGAGCCTCTCGATGATCGCCCGCGAAATCACCGGTATGCGCTGGTCGGGGCCACTGTTCTTTGGGCTCAAGCCGCCATCCAATGCCAAGACCAAGCCCGCCACCAAGAAAAGAGGTGGACGATGAGCGAAGTCTTGAAGCGCCGCATGCGCTGCGCGGTCTACACGCGCAAATCCACCGATGAAGGGCTGGACCAGGAGTACAACTCCATCGACGCCCAGCGCGACGCCGGTCATGCCTACATCGCCAGCCAGCGCGCCGAAGGCTGGATACCGGTCGCCGACGATTACGACGATCCCGCCTTTTCCGGCGGCAACATGGAACGACCGGCGCTCCAGCGAATGATGGCGGACATTGAAGCCGGCAAAATCGACGTGGTCGTCATCTACAAGATCGACCGCCTGACACGCAGCCTCGCCGACTTCTCCAAGATGGTCGAAGTGTTCGAGCGCTACGGTGTGTCGTTCGTGTCGGTCACCCAGCAGTTCAACACGACGACCTCCATGGGCAGGCTGATGCTGAACATCCTGCTGTCCTTCGCCCAGTTCGAACGGGAGGTCACTGGTGAGCGCATCCGCGACAAGATCGCAGCCAGCAAGCGCAAGGGCATGTGGATGGGTGGTGTGCCGCCGCTCGGTTACGACGTCGAGAACCGGCGGTTGGTGCCCAATGAACGCGAGGCCAAGCTGATCCGGCACATCTTCCAACGCTTTGTCGAACTCGGCTCCAGTACCGCACTGGTCAAGGAGCTGAAACTGGATGGCGTGACGTCGAAGGCGTGGACCACGCAAGACGGTAAGACCCGCGATGGCAGGCCGATCGACAAGGGCCACATCTACAAGCTCCTCAGCAACCGGACCTACCTTGGCGAGTTGCGGCACAAGGACCAGTGGTACCAGGCCGAACACCCGCCCATCATCAGCCGCGAACTGTGGGACAGCGTCCACGCGATCCTGGCCACCAATGGCCGAGTGCGAGGCAACGCGACTCGGGCAACCGTGGCCTATCTGCTCAAGGGCATCGTGTTCGGCAACGATGGCCGCGCGCTGTCGCCGTGGCACACGACCAAGAAGAATGGCCGTCGCTACCGCTACTACGTGCCCCAGCGCGACGCCAAGGAACACGCGGGTGCCTCGGGTCTGCCGCGACTGCCGGCCGCCGAACTCGAGTCGGCGGTGCTCGACCAACTGCGCGCCATCCTGCGTGCCCCGAATCTGCTCGGCGACATGCTGCCGCAAGCAATCAAGCTTGACCCGACCCTGGACGAGGCCAAGATCACCGTGGCCATGACCCGGCTCGACGCCATTTGGGATCAACTGTTCCCGGCGGAGCAGACACGGATCGTCAAGCTGCTGGTGGAGAAGGTGATCGTGTCACCCAATGACCTCGAGGTGCGACTGCGCGCCAACGGCATCGAACGGCTGGTGCTGGAGCTTCGTCCCGAGCCCGTCGGCCAACCAGAGGAAGCGCTGGTATGAGCGACATCCGCATCCAGAAGACCGGCGAGCCGGACATCCTGCAGACCAGCGACGGCAGGCTGACCCTGTCCGTGCCGATCCAGATCAAGCGCCGCAGTGGCCGCAAGTTGGTCACCTTGCCAAACGGCGAAACCGCGCCGGTCAGGCCGTGGGATGTGGCACCTACATCGATCCAACTGGCGCTGGCCAGGGGGCATCGGTGGCTGGCCATGCTGGAAACAGGAGAGGCAAAGTCGTTGAAGGAGATCGCCACGCGGGAAGGAATCGACAACAGCTACGTGAGCCGGATGGTCAACCTGACCACGCTGGCACCGGACATCGTGGCCGCCATCCTCGACGACGCGCTGCCGAATCACATCACGCTGTTCGATCTGGCGGTCGATCCGCCGGCGCTGTGGGATGAGCAGCGGGAGAGAGTCGGGCTCTGAGGTGGAGACACCACCTCAGCTCAACATGCCCTTGAGATCCTTGAGCATCAGGAACAGATGGTACGGATCAGTCGGGCTGGGCTCGAATTCCCAGGATTCGTACCACTGTCGCGCTGCGTCGTCCTTGGCATGCACCAACAGGCAGCGAATGCCGGCGATGTCGGCGGCCTGTGCGGTACGCAGCAGCGCATCCTTGAGTAAGGCCTGGCCCAGGCTCTTGCGCTGATGCTCCTTGTCCACCGCGAGCCGGGCCAGGATCATGACCGGCACCGGGTGGCGCGCCAGCCCCTTCATCACTCTCGACGGCGCGGCTTCCGGATCGACGCTACCAACGGCCAGGCTGTAGAAGCCGACCACCACGTCACCCTGGCAGCAAACATAGGTCTGCGCGCTGTTGGCCTTCTGGTTGACGAGCGCGTAGCGCTGCAGGAAGTGGTTCAGCGCAGCCTGGCCGCAGTCGAAAGCATCGACCTGATCCGTTGCAGCGAGCTTGCGAACGGGTGAGTAGTCATTGCTCAACCCAGCACCCCGGGTTCACGCAGCAATTTTTTCAGGCGCGGCTTGCTCTGCACTGGCCGATCCAGCGCCTCTTGGAACGCCTGCCACTGCGTCTCGTCCAGCACGAACTGGCGACGATCCGCCAGCGTCTGCGCGGCCGCCGTCACCCCCGCGTCGAGCAGGAACTCGCTGACGTTCTTGTGGCAGGCGCGTGCGGCTTCCTGCAGCAGTTGCTTGACTGGCGTGCTGGCGCGAACGTCAATGCGTTCGGTCTTGGAAAGATTCAGGGTGCTCATGGTGCCCCTCCGGACTGATCTTGGATGCCCTTATTGTAGTCGTCCGGACATTGTCCTGACAAGGCGTTTCTTGTTTTGGCCACCATCCAGGCACGTACTTCCGCGTTGCAATGTGTCGGTAGTGCTCGATAACTACCGACGAAACACAACCGCAGCGTTTCCTTCGCCACCCGATGCTGCAATCCAACCGCTTGATTCGTCCGCGCGTAACTCTTTGATCTGTATGGCGCTGACTTATGGCCTTTGCGGACTTCGGGCCAGTTTCGGAGAGCGGGGTCGGAGCGAGGAATGGCCAGGAGAGAGTGGAATATGGCTCGGAACGGCCAATTCTGGCGGTTGGCGAAGTCCGCAGGCTTCCGCAGAAACCCCCAACAACACGCAGGAACCGGCGCGATCAGGCAAGAAAAAACCCCAACCGAGAACGGTTGGGGTTTCGTTATTGGTGGAGCTGGCGGGATTTGAACCCGCGTCCGCAAATCTTCCACGCCCAGTTCTACATGCTTAGCGGTCTGTTTTGAGTCTCACCGCCCGCGTCGCGCAGTCGCACGCTACGCCGGCAGCCAGTGCCCTTTTGTCTTACCTGCGTCCAAGGCACCCGGACGCAAGCCAGCCAATGTGGATTCCCCCGCAGCCGGGACGGCTTGCGCCGCCCTTGCCCAGCCCATCGGCCTGCTGTTGCGAGGCTCACCGCTGTTTAGGCGGCGAGTGCGAAACGTTCGTCGTTTGCAGTTAGTTTGTTTCAGCTGTTTTACGAGGTGACTGAACCTCGGCATGCCCTGAAGCGCTTCCAACCCACGTCGAAACCAATGCAGCCCCTGGAACATGCATTTTAGGCTGGATTCAACAGATTCAAGAGCTGCAGCGGCTCATCGATGGCGGCATCGGCACGCCAGCGCTCCACGTCGGTGCCCACGCCCAGATAGCCGTAGCGGGCGGCCACGGTGGCCACACCGGCGGCCTTGCCGGCCTGGATGTCGCGCTCATCGTCGCCGACGTAGATGCAATGCGCGGGGGAAACAGCGGCCTGCCGCATGGCCTCGACAAGCGGCGCCGGATGCGGCTTGGCATGCGGTGTGGTATCGCCGCTGACAATGGTGGCAGCGGCGCCAAAAAGAGGCATCGATGCCGTGAGCGGTTCGGTGAAGCGCCGCGACTTGTTGGTGACCACGCCCCACAGCATCCCACGCTCGCGCAGGGCCAGCAGCAAGAATTCGACACCGGTAAAAGTGCGGGTCAGCCGGGTCATGCGGCGCTCGTAGTTGGCGAAGAATTCTTCCCGCAGTTCCGCGAATCCGTGATCCTCTGGCGACAGGCCAAAAGCCACCCTCAGCATGCCACGGGCGCCCGAACCCGCGCTGGCGCGATACGCCTGCACGGGCAACGACGGCAAGCCCCGCGCGGTGCGCATCTCGTCGGCTGACAGGCCAAGGTCGGCGGCGCTGTCGATCAGGGTGCCGTCCAGATCGAACAGCACGCAGCGAATATCCCGGCGCCAAATCATCGCTCTGCCTTGCGGGCCGCGATCATGTAGTTGACGCCGGTATCTGCCGACAGGCGGTAGCGGCGAGACAGCGGGTTGTAGGTCAGCCCCCGGCTGTGCTCGAGGTCCAGGCCGGCGGCGCGGCAGAACTGCGCCAGTTCGCTCGGCCGAATCAGGCGCGCGTATTCATGCGTGCCGCGCGGCACCAGGTTCAGTGCGTACTCGGCCCCGACAATCGCCATCAGAAACGATTTGGGGCTGCGGTTGATGGTGGAGAAAAAAACCCATCCGCCCGGCTTGGCCAAGGTCGCGCACGCCTGGACGATGGACGCCGGGTCGGGCACATGCTCCAGCATTTCCATGCAGGTCACGGCGTCGAACTGGCCCGGCATTTCCTCCGCCAACGCCTCGGCCGCGACGTGGCGGTAGGCCACTCGCGGCGTCTGCGACTCCAGTGCGTGCAACTGAGCCACCCTGAGCGATTTGTCCGCCAGGTCGATGCCCAGCACCTCGGCGCCTTTGCGCGCCATGGCATCGGCGAGGATGCCGCCACCGCAGCCCACGTCCAACACGCGGGTGCCCTCCAGGGGACGGATGCCATCGATCCAGTCCAGGCGCAGCGGGTTGATCTGGTGCAGAGGCGCGAATTCCCCGTCGATGTCCCACCAGCGGTGGGCCAGGGAGGAGAACTTGGCCAACTCGGCCTGATCGACATTGGCGGCATTCATGGGCGGGATTGTCCCATGCGCCGCCCACGCCGGCGCCGCCGTGGAGCGCCCGGCTCAGGGCGCCAGCCGGTGAAAATCGGCGAATCGGACGCGTTCGGCCTGAATTTCCTGCACCGTGATGCAGGCTTTGGGCGGCGCCGTCCCCCGGCTTTGCCAGTAGTCCCTGTATGCACGGCTCTGGTAGGGGTCGGCAACCACGTAGCCCGCCTGCTCGGGGCAGATCTTGGCGTCGGCGCACGTGCGCCAAGTAGCGCCATAGATGACGCGGCCATCCCTGGTCAACCCGGGAAAAGCGCTGGCCAGCACCCGGTGCATGGCATGGTCGAGCCGGAAGGCCTGCTTCAGGCCGCGATCGAAGACATAGACGTGGCCCAGGTCGCTGTAGGTCAACCAGGCCTGCGCGCCCCCCCGCGAAAATCCGAAGACGGCCTTGCTGGGTGAAGAGCCCAGATCCGCCCGCAGATCGCAAGGATGCTCGGTGGCCATGGCCCGAGGCGCCAAACCGTAGACGCGCATGGAAGGCTGGCCAGACCTGGGCGTTTGGGGTATGGCTGAGAACTCCCCGCCATCGACCGAGATCATGGGCAATGCATAGACGCTGCCGTCGATGTGTGTTCGCCCGCCACAGATGAAACGTGGCCTCGTGGTACCGGCCAGACGCGCCGTCCGGCCATCGTCATGCACTTCTATGGTGGCAACCTGCAATGGCCCGACGCCCTGGTTGTCGGAGTTGGCGTCCTGGGGCCAACTGAGCGAACGAATATGGATGGTTTGCGATGATGCTTGCCCGCGGGTCCCATCGGGTAGCAACGCATTGTCCGGTGTGGGTATCTCGGATGCGGCAGCATAGAAACCGGTCATGCCGCCCTTGAACAAAGGCGGGGCGCGCATCTGCTGCCGCAGCACGTCGGTGAAACGATAGTGCTCGCCAGTCACATCGACCAGGTAGCGCCATGTCCCTTGAACCGGAAAGGCTTCGTTGGACAACGGCGTCGAATACGCTTTCACAGGGCCGGCCGCACCGGCCGGCAGTTCCATCAGGCTGACCCTGCCCAGCTGGGCGCCCGAATAGGAGCGGAGGATAAAGCGGCCGTCCGGACTCACGCGCTCATAGGTTCCCAGGGCAGCCACCCCATTGTCGTCACGCCCCACGGCCTGGGCGTCCAGCGCAAGATAGGCCAGGGGTGCGATGCACGCGAAATGGGCCTCTTGAGCCTCTGCGGGCACCCTGATGACCATCACGCCAACGATCAACGCTGACCTGATCGTTGGCGGCATCAAGGGCATGCGGCCTCCTTCAACTGCGCCTCTCGCGCGCGAAGCACCGACACCCAGGTCACGTCCGGCATCACCCCGAGGACCGGCCAGGGGTGCCACTGACCGCAGCGGGCCACCAGGCTGGCTGGCGTGTGGTTGAGCGCGCCCAGCTTCACCGCCATGTGTTCGTCCACGGTCTCCATGAATGCCAGTTCCGGCTGTCCTGCAGCGCGAATCCCGGCCCACCACTCAGCCAGCGGCACCTGCGGATCACGAGCGGCCAGAACTCGAAAGCCGGCATCCTGAGCCGCCTGCCGCATGCGCGGCCATTCGCGCAGCGCATAAACCATGCGCGGTGACAGCACCATCAGCACCGTCGTCTGACCATGGCCGCGATCCAGCCAAGCCCCGTCGTCTGCGGCGCGTTCGGAAGAGAGCACAGCCGCAGCAACCATGAGGGATGCCAGTATCAGAACTGCCGCCACGACACTCCAGGGGAGGACGGCGCGTCGAGGTGGCCCAGGCACTTCGGTCACAAGAACAAAAAAGCCCTGGGAGCTTTCACCCCCAAGGCTTTACGAACGTCGTCCGTGAATCGGATTATTTGCTGGGACGAGTACCGACCACTTCAATTTCCACGCGGCGGTTCTTCGCGCGGCCTTCGGCGGTGCGATTGTCAGCCACGGGCTGGGTCTCGCCCTTGCCTTCGGTGTAGATGCGGTTGCGCTCGATGCCCTTGGACACCAGGTAGGCCTTCACGGCTTCGGCGCGACGCACCGACAGGCGCTGGTTGTAGGCGTTGGAGCCCACCGAGTCGGTATGGCCGACAGCGATGATCACTTCCAGGTTGATGCCCTGAATCTTGCTCGTCAGGTCGTCCAGCTTGGCGCGGCCCTCGGGCTTCAGCACGGCCTTGTCGAAGTCGAAGAAAGCATCGGCGGCATACGTCACCTTCTGAGCGGCCACAGGTGCGGGCGCAGGTGCGGGGGCCGGAGCGGGAGGCGCCGCGACAGGTGCGGGCGCAGGCGCGGCCTTGGGCGCCTCGAGCGCGCCATCGCAGCCAGGCGCTGCGGTGGCGGGCGTCCAGAACGCATCGCGCCAGCACAGTTCGTTGGTGCCGTTTTTCCAGATCAGGTTGCCATGGCCACTACGCCAGTTGTCGGAATTGATCGTCGAGCCAGCTGCGAAGGCGGAACCAGCCACGGTTGCGACAGCGAACATGATCGCTACTTTGTTCAGTTTCTTCATGGTTCTCCTCATGGGAAAAAAGCCGCAGCCGGGCTGCGAAAAATCGGACGCTTCAAGTGACCACCACCAAAAACGCTGGATTGATTGTGCCACACGTCCCTGCGGATTCTGCCCAGAACGGGCGCCCCAGCCGTCAGACAACGCCCGAATCGCGATGATATGTTGCTCCGACGCGACAACTCAAAGCACCTAAAATCAACGGTTTTCGCCGCTCAGGGTTGCTTCCATATATATGACCTCATTCGCCAAAGAGACACTCCCGATCAGCCTGGAAGAGGAGATGCGGCGAAGCTACCTCGACTACGCGATGAGCGTGATCGTGGGTCGAGCCCTGCCGGATGCGCGCGACGGCCTCAAGCCGGTTCATCGCCGGGTGCTGTTTTCGATGCACGAGGCGAACAATGTCTGGAACCGCCCTTATGTGAAATGCGCTCGCGTGGTCGGCGACGTACTCGGCCGCTTCCATCCCCACGGCGATTCGGCCACCTACGAGGCGCTGGTGCGCATGGCGCAGGACTTCTCCCTGCGCCACCCGCTGATCGACGGACAGGGCAACTTCGGTTCGGTGGACGGCGACAGCGCGGCCGCGTACCGCTACACGGAATGCCGACTGGAGAAGATCGCCGGCGAGATCCTGGCCGATATCGACAAGCAGACGGTCGACATGGTGCCGAACTACGACGGCAAGGAGCTCGAACCCACCGTCCTGCCGACCCGCCTGCCCAATCTGCTGATCAACGGTTCCGGCGGCATCGCCGTGGGGATGGCCACCAATATCCCTCCGCACAACCTCAACGAGGTGGTCGACGCCTGCCTGCACCTGCTGCATCACCCGCTGGCCTCCATCGACGAGCTGATGGAGATCGTGCCGGCTCCCGACTTTCCCACCGGAGGCATCGTCTACGGCATCCAGGGCGTGCGGGAGGGGTACCGCACGGGTCGGGGCCGGGTGGTGATGCGCGCGAAGTGCCACTTCGAGGACATCGACAAGGGCCAGCGCCAAGCCATCATCGTTGACGAGATCCCCTACCAGGTCAACAAGAAGACGCTGCAGGAGCGCATGGCCGAACTGGTGCACGAGAAGAAGCTCGAAGGCATCAGCCACATCCAGGACGAGTCGGACAAGTCCGGCATGCGCCTGGTGATCGAACTCAAGCGCGGCGAAGTGCCGGAGGTGGTGCTGAACAACCTCTACAAGCAGACGCAGTTGCAGGACACCTTCGGCATCAACATGGTGGCCCTGGTGGATGGACAGCCGAAGCTGTGCAACCTCAAGGACTTGCTGGAGGTCTTCCTCCAACACCGCCGCGAAGTCGTCACCCGGCGCACCGTGTACGACCTGCGCAAGGCGCGCGACCGCGGCCACGTGCTGGAAGGCTTGGCCGTGGCGCTGGCCAACATCGACGAGTTCATCCGCATCATCCGCGAGTCGCCCACACCGCCGGTGGCCAAGGCCGAACTGATGGCGCGGCAATGGGACAGCTCGCTGGTGCGCGAGATGCTGACGCGCACGCGCGAGGACGGCGTGACGATCAGCGCCGACGACTACCGCCCCGAAGACCTGGATCGCGAATTCGGCCTGCAGCCGGGCGGCCTGTACCGCCTGTCCGACACCCAGGCGCAGGAAATCCTGCAGATGCGCCTGCAGCGCCTCACCGGACTGGAGCAGGACAAGATCGTCGCCGAGTACAAGGAGGTGATGGCCGAGATCGAGGATCTGCTCGACATCCTGGCCCGGCCCACGCGCGTCTCGACGATCATCGGCGATGAGCTTGCCGCGCTCAAGAACGAATTCGGCCAGGCCAAAGGGAGCGCCCGCCGCTCCGTCATCGAGCACAACGCGCAGGATCTGGCCACCGAAGACCTGATCACGCCCACCGACATGGTGGTGACGCTCAGCCACGCGGGCTATATCAAGGCCCAGCCGCTGTCGGAATACCGCGCGCAGAAGCGGGGCGGCCGAGGCAAGCAGGCCACCGCGACCAAGGAAGACGACTGGATCGACCAGCTCTTCATCGCCAACACGCACGACTACATCCTGTGCTTCTCCAACCGGGGACGGCTGTACTGGCTCAAGGTGTGGGAAGTACCTTCCGGCTCGCGCGGCTCGCGCGGCAGGCCCATCGTCAACATGTTCCCGCTGGCCGAAGGCGAGAAGATCAACGTGGTGCTGCCGCTGACCGGCGACAACCGCAGCTTCCCGGCCGACCACTACATCTTCATGGCCACCGCGGGCGGCACGGTCAAAAAGACGGCGCTCGACGAATTCAGCAACCCGCGCAAGATCGGCATCATCGCGATCAAGCTCGACGAAGGCGACCAGCTCATCGGCGCCGCCGTGACCGACGGCCGGCACGACGTGATGCTGTTCTCGGACGGCGGTAAGGCGGTGCGGTTCGACGAGAACGACGTGCGCTCGCTCGGCCGCGACACGCGCGGCGTGCGCGGCATGTCGCTGGAAGAAGGACAGAGCGTCATCGCCATGCTCGTGGCCGATGGCGAAGCCCACGCCGAGGGCGCGCAACCCCATGTGCGCACCAGCGTCCTGACCGCCACCGAGAAGGGTTACGGAAAGCGCACGAACATTACCGAATACACACGGCACGGCCGGGGCACCAAAGGCATGATCGCCATCCAGCAAAGCGAGCGCAACGGCAAGGTCGTGGCCGCGACGCTCGTCAGCGCGGACGATGAAATCATGCTCATCACCGACAAGGGCGTGCTGGTGCGCACCCGCGTGGCCGAGATCCGCGAGATGGGACGCGCCACCCAGGGCGTCACGCTCATCGCGCTCGACGACGGCGCCCAACTGAGCGGCCTGCAGCGCATCGTGGAAAATGATGCCCAGGACGCGGACGTCGACATCCTTCCGAACGACTCAACGGAGTAATCAAATCTTGAAAGCAGTTCTTTCCAAACTTCCCACGGCTATTGTTTTTGCAGCTGCCTGCGCCCTGTCCACGGGCGCCGTGGCCCAGGACTCCAAACGAGCGCTGGCCGTGAAGCTGGCCCAGATGCAGCAGAAATCCGATGGCGACGCCATGGCTGGCCAGCTGACGGCCAGTGCCGTGCAGCCGCTGCTGGCCAGTTGGTCCCAGCGCCTGGACGAAACCGTTCCGCCGGCGCGCCAGAAGGAAGTGCGCGACAAACTGGATGTCGAGCTGAAGAAGTTCACCGAGAACACGCACAAGACCATCGAAGCCCAGGTCGGCAAGGCGGCCGAGTCGGCCCTGGTGCCCATCTTCATGGAGAAGCTGAGCGAAGATGAAATGAAGACCATCATCGCCTACATGGAATCCCCGGCCAGCGCCAAATTCCAGGCGCTCGGCTCCGACGCCGCCAATGCCTGGGCCAAGAAGGTGATCGACGCGACGCGTTCGACGGTGGAAAGCGGCGTCAAGACCTTCGACACCGCCGCCAACAAGATCGTCGGCGCGCCCGCGTCCTCGGGCGCGGCTTCGGGCGCCAAGAAATAATCACGCCACCCTTCCTCCGGCGCCGGCCCCTCCTGGCCGGCGCCTTTGCTTGATCACGCCGCGCATGAGCTCGCCTCCCATCCAATCCGAAGCCCTGGCCCGGCTGCGCACGCAGATCGACGGCCTGGACGCACAACTGCTCTCGCTGCTCAACGAACGCGCCAGAGTGGCCGAGGAGGTGGGCGAGCTCAAGCGCCACGAGGGCACGCCCTTCTTCCGCCCCGACCGCGTGGCCCAGGTCATCGCCAAGGTCCAGGCCGCCAACCCCGGCCCGCTGCTCAACCAGCACGTGGCCGCCATCTGGCGCGAGATCATGTCGGCCTGCCTCGCGCTCGAAGTGCCCCAGCGCGTGGCGGTGCTGGGCCCCGAGGGCACCTTCACCGAACAGGCGGCGGTCGAGTTCTTCGGCAGCGCCGCCAACCTGATCCATTGCGCCAGCTTCGACGAGGTGTTCCACGCCACCGCCGCCGGCACGGCGCAGTTCGGCGTGGTGGCGGTCGAGAACTCCACCGAAGGCGTGGTGGCGCGCACTTTCGACCTGTTCCGGCATTCACCGGTGCACATCGTGGGCGAAGTCAGCCTGCTGGTGCGCCACAACCTGCTGCGCCAAGTCAATGCGCTGGACGGCATCGAGGTGGTGATGGCGCATCCGCAGGCGCTGATGCAGTGCCAGGGCTGGCTCTCCGCCCATCTGCCGCACGCCGAGCGCCGCGCCGTCTCCAGCAACGCCGAGGGCGCGCGCCTGGCGGCCACCAACCCGGCCTGGGCCGGCCTGGCCAGCGAGCGCGCGGCCGCGCAGTTCGGCCTGCACATCGTGTCCCATGCCATCCAGGACGAGGCCTACAACCGCACGCGCTTCGCCGTCATCTGCCTGCCGCAGACGCTGGCCATGCCGGCGGCCACCGGCAAGGACTGCACCAGCCTCGTCGTGTCGGTGCCCAACAAGCCCGGCTCCGTGCACGACATGCTGACCCCGCTGAAGAAACACGGCGTCAGCATGACGCGCTTCGAGTCGCGTCCAGCCAAGTCGGGGCAGTGGGACTACTACTTCTACATCGACATCGCCGGCCACCCCTCCCAGCCGCACGTGGGCGCGGCCCTGGACGAGTTGCGATCGGTGTGCGCGTTCTACAAGGTGCTGGGCGCCTACCCCCTCGGACACGATGTTTGAACAACTGGGCTTGATCGGCTGCGGCCTGATGGGCGGCTCGTTCGCCCTGGCGCTCAAGCGCGCGGGGCTGGTGCGGCGCGTGGTCGGCTACAGCAAGTCGCCCTCCACCACCGAGCGCGCGCGCCAACTGGGCGTGATCGATATCGAGGCGCCATCGGCGCTGCTGGCGGTGTCGGGCGCCGACCTGGTGCTGCTGGCCGTGCCCGTGGCCGCGACCGAGACCACGCTCAAGGCCATCCGCCACCTGCTGAACCCGGACATGCTGGTCATCGACGTGGGCTCCACCAAGCGCGACGTCGTCGATGCCGCGCGCCGCACGCTCAAGGGCGGCGTGGGCATCTTCGTGCCGTGCCACCCCATCACCGGGCGCGAGGTCGCCGGCGTGGAGCACGCCGACGCCGAACTCTACGCCGGCAAGCAAGTCATCCTGACCCCCATCGAGCGCACGCTGACCGGCAAGATCGACCAAGCCACCGCGCTGTGGCGCGCCCTGGGCTGCCGCGTGGCCAGCATGTCGCCCGAGTCGCACGACGCCGCCTTCGCCGCCGTCAGCCACCTGCCGCACCTGATTGCCTTCGCGCTGATGAACGGCATCACCGGTCAGCCGCAGGGCGACGAATACCTCTTCCTGGCCGGCCCGGGCTTTCGCGACTTCAGCCGCATCGCCGCCAGCGACCCGCAGGTCTGGCGCGACGTGCTCATCGCCAACCGCGAGGAACTGACCCGGCAGACGCGCCTGTTCCAGGACGCGCTGGCCGAGCTGGAGCAACTGATCTCCGCCGGCCAGACCGACGCGCTGGAGCGCCTCATCCACCGCGCCAGCCACGCCCGCGCGCACTGGCGCGTGGCGCCAGGCGCCAAGTAGCACCCCACCCCCTTTCGTCCTCCTTCGCTGGCCGTGTTCGACCTTCCGTTCCTCGACGTTCCGGCGCTGCGCGCCGTCTGCGGCAGCGTGCGACTGCCCGGCTCCAAGAGCATCTCCAACCGCGTGCTGCTGCTCGCCGCGCTGTGCGAAGGCCGCACGGTGGTGCACGACCTGCTGGACTCCGACGACACGCGGGTGATGCTGCAAGCGCTGCGGCAACTGGGCTGCGGCGTGGAGGTCGAAGGCACGCGCGCCGTGATCGAAGGCATCGGCGGCCGCGAGCCCCAGCGCCGGGCGAGCCTGTTCCTGGGCAACGCCGGCACCGCCATGCGCCCGCTCACCGCCGCACTGGCCGTGCTGGGCGGCGACTACGCCCTCAGCGGCGTGCCGCGCATGCACGAACGCCCCATCGGCGACCTGGTCGATGCCCTGCGCGCGCTCGGCTGCCGCATCGACTACACGGGCCAGCCGGGGTTTCCGCCGCTCCTCATCGGCCAGCCGCAACTCAGGCTGGACCAGCCCATCCCCGTGCGCGGCGACGTGTCGAGCCAGTTCCTCACCGCGCTGCTGATGGCGCTGCCGCTGGCGGCCAGCCGCCCCGACGCCGGCGACATCGCGATCGAGGTGGTGGGCGAACTCATCTCGCGCCCCTACATCGACATCACGCTGCAGTTGCTGGCGCGCTTCGGCGTGCAGGTGCGACGCGAGGGCTGGCAGCGCTTCGTCATCCCGCGCGGCAGCCGCTACCGCTCGCCGGGCGAGATCCACGTCGAGGCCGACGCCTCGTCTGCTAGCTATTTCATAGCTTCAGGCGCAATATCCACGCCGGCTAAAGGCCAAAATGGCTTGAAAATCGACGGCATCGGCCTGGATTCCATTCAGGGCGACATCCGCTTCGTCGATGCCGCCCGCCAGATGGGCGCGCACATCGACAGCGGCCCCAATTGGCTGCGCGTGCAGCGCGGCGCCTGGCCGCTCAAGGCCATCGACCTCGACTGCAACCACATCCCCGACGCCGCCATGACGCTGGCCGTCATGGCCTTGTACGCCGACGGTCCCAGCACCTTGCGCAACATCGCCAGTTGGCGCGTGAAGGAAACCGACCGCCTCGCCGCCATGGCCACCGAGCTGCGCAAGCTCGGCGCCACCGTCGAGGAAGGCACCGACTTCCTGCGCGTCTGGCCCCTGGCGCCGGCCCAGTGGCGCGCCGCTGGCCTGCACACCTACGACGACCACCGCATGGCGATGTGCGGCTCGCTGGCGGCCTTCAACCCCGCCGGGCTGCCGGTGCGCATCGAAGACCCGAAGTGCGTTGCCAAGACCTTCCCGGACTACTTCGAGACGCTGCTGGCCATCGCCGAGCCGGCCGCCGCCGTGCCAGTGATCTGCATCGACGGACCCACCGCCTCGGGCAAGGGCACGCTGGCCAGCGCCGTGGCGCGGCGCCTGGGCTGGCACTACCTGGATTCGGGCGCGCTCTACCGCCTGGCGGGCCTGGCCTCACGCCGCCAGGGCCTGGCGCCCGAGGCGGAGCACGCCGACGCCATCGCCGCCATCGCCCGCGCGCTGCCGGTGCGCTTCGACGCCGACCGCGTCTGGCTCGGCGGCGAGGACGTCACCGAGACCATCCGCAGCGAGGCCGCCGGCATGGATGCGTCCCGCGTCTCCGCATTCGCCGGCGTGCGCCAGGCTTTGCTGGACCTGCAGCGCGGCGCGGCGCGCCTGCCCGGCCTGGTGGCCGACGGGCGGGACATGGGCACGGTGATCTTCCCCCATGCACCGCTCAAGGTGTACCTGACCGCCGATGTCGCCCAGCGCGCTGAGCGACGCCATAACCAGTTGATTTCCAAGGGAATTTCAGCTACACTTGAGAGTCTTCGCACTGACTTGGAAGCGCGCGACGCGCGGGATCAGTCCCGCACCGCCGCGCCCTTGAAGCCCGCGCAGGACGCCTTGCTGCTGGACAACTCGCAACTGTCGATCGAGCAATCGGTCGAGCAGGTGCTCCGCTGGTGGCAGGAGAGGCAGCCCTTCTAGCGCCGTCATCGGCGCCCAGGCCGCCCACCCGGACGATGCGCCCCAGTGGCGCACCGTCCGTTTTTTGGTCCACCCGGCTTCCCGCCGCGCATTCCCAGCGCACCGAGCCCGGTGGTTGTTCAATCTGACCCAGCGGCCCCAAGCTGCTAAATACCTTCCGCCGACAGCCTTGGAAACGATCGCAATGGTGCCGTCGTGAACCTGTCCGCGCGGACGAGGAAACCAACATGTCCGAATCTTTTGCCGCCCTGTTCGAGGAATCACTGCAGCGCACTGAAATGCGCCCGGGTGAAGTCATTCCCGCCGAAGTCGTGCGCGTGGAGCACAACTTCGTCGTCGTGAATGCCGGCCTCAAGTCCGAGGCCTACATCCCCATCGACGAATTCAAGAACGACCAGGGCGAGGTCGAGGTCGAGCCCGGCTCCTTCGTGCCGGTGGCCATCGGCTCGATCGAAAACGGCTACGGCGACACCATCCTGAGCCGCGACACCGCCAAGCGCCTGGCCTCGTGGCTGGCGCTGGAAAAGGCGCTGGACTCCGGCGACTTCGTGACCGGCACCACCACCGGCAAGGTCAAGGGCGGCCTGACCGTGCTGGTCAACGGCATCCGCGCCTTCTTGCCCGGCTCGCTGGTCGACACGCGTCCCACCAAGGATCTGACCCCCTACGAGAACAAGACGCTCGAATTCAAGGTCATCAAGCTCGACCGCAAGCGCAACAACGTGGTGCTGAGCCGCCGCGCGGTGGTCGAGGCCAGCATGGGCGAAGAGCGCGCCAAGCTGATGGAGACGCTGAAGGAAGGCGCCATCGTCAACGGCGTGGTCAAGAACATCACCGAGTACGGCGCCTTCGTGGACCTGGGCGGCATCGATGGCCTGCTGCACATCACCGACATGGCCTGGCGCCGCGTGCGCCACCCGAGCGAAGTGGTGCAGACCGGCCAGGAGATCACGGCCAAGATCCTCAAGTTCGACACCGAGAAGAACCGCGTCAGCCTGGGCCTCAAGCAGATGGGCGACGACCCCTGGCTGGGCGTGTCGCGCCGCTACCCGCAGGGCACGCGCATGTTCGGCAAGGTCACCAACATCGCCGACTACGGCGCCTTCGTCGAGCTGGAGCCCGGCATCGAGGGCCTGGTGCACGTGTCCGAGATGGACTGGACCAACAAGAACGTGGCCCCGTCCAAGATCGTCTCCATGGGCGACGAGGTCGAGGTCATGATCCTCGAGATCGACGAGGACAAGCGCCGCATCAGCCTGGGCATGAAGCAGTGCCGCGCCAACCCGTGGCAGGAATTCGCGCAGAACACCAAGCGCGGCGACCGCGTCAAGGGCCCCATCAAGTCGATCACCGACTTCGGTGTGTTCGTCGGCCTGGCCGCCGGCATCGACGGCTTGGTGCACCTGTCCGACCTGTCCTGGAACGAGCCCGGCGAGGCCGCCGTGCGCAACTACAAGAAGGGCCAGGAAGTCGAGGCCCTCGTGCTGGCCGTGGACGTGGACCGCGAGCGCATCAGCCTGGGCATCAAGCAGCTCGACCAGGACCCGTTCACCACCTTCGTGACGATGAACGACAAGGGCCAGATCGTGACCGGCAAGGTCAAGACCGTGGATGCCCGCGGCGCCGAGATCGACCTGGGCAACGACCTGGTGGGCTACCTGCGCGCCTCCGAGATCAGCCGCGACCGCGTGGAAGACGCGAGCCAGGTGTTGAAGGTGGGCGACGAAGTGACCACCGTGGTCGTCAACGTGGACCGCAAGTCGCGCAACATCCAGCTGTCCGTCAAGGCCAAGGATGCCGCGGACCAGCAGGAAGCCATGGCCAGCCTGAACCAGAGCACCGGCAACGCCGGCACCACCAGCCTGGGCGCCCTGCTGCGCGCCAAGCTGGACCACAGCGACAAGTAAGGAGAGGTTGGGCGTCTTGCGTCAAGCGTCGAGCGTGAAAATCACGCAAAACGCGGAACGCAGGATGCTCAACGCTGCCGATGACCCGTTCCGACCTGGTCGAATTGCTGGCCGAGCGCTTCGGCCAGCTCACGCAGCGCGACGCCGACGCGGCCGTCAAGACCATCCTGGATGCGATGAGCGACGCGCTGGTGCGCGGGCACCGCATCGAGATCCGGGGTTTTGGCAGCTTCTCCGTCAACCGCCGCCCGCCGCGCATGGGCCGCAACCCGCGCACCGGCGAGAGCGTGCACATTCCCGAGCGGCGCGTGCCGCACTTCAAACCAGGCAAGGCCCTGCGCGAAGCCGTGGGGGCGCAGCCGGTCGATGCCGGCGGCAGCGCCGGACCTTGAACCCTCGCTAGAATCGTCCTCGACCCCGACGAGGATTCATGACCAAGCTCACCCGGCTGCTGAAGTGGATACTGAAAGCAGCCATTTTTTTTGCCCTGTTCGCCTTCGCGCTGAACAACCAGCAAGACGCCACCGTGCACCTCCTGTTTGGACATCAGTGGCGCGCGCCCATGATGCTGATCGTGCTGGCGGCCTTCACGCTCGGCCTGGTGGTGGGCGTGCTTGGCATGCTGCCGGGCTGGTGGACCCGCCGTTCGGCCCGCCGCCAGGGCGCCGACTCCGATTCCGGCCACCTGCCGCTGGATGACACGTTGATTCCGCCCGCGCCGCATGGAGTTTGACCTCGGCTGGATCCTGCTCGGCCTGCCGATCGCCTTCGCGCTCGGCTGGGTGGCCTCGCGGCTGGACCTGCGCCAGTTGCGCATCGAGAACCGCCAGGCGCCCAAGGCCTACTTCAAGGGACTGAACTACCTTCTCAACGAGCAGCAAGACCAGGCCATCGACGCCTTCATCGAGGCGGTGCAGAAGGATCCGGACACGTCCGAGCTGCATTTCGCCCTCGGCAACCTGTTCCGTCGCCGCGGCGAGTACGAGCGTGCCGTGCGCGTGCACGAGCACCTGCTGTCGCGCGCCGACCTGAGCAACAGCGACCGCGAGCGCGCCCAGCACGCGCTGTCGCTGGACTTCCTCAAGGCCGGCCTGCTCGACCGCGCCGAGGATGCCCTGCGCAAACTCGAAGGCACGCGCTACCAGGAGCAGGCCTGGCTGACCCTGCTGGCCTTGCACGAGCGCTCGCGCGACTGGCCCCAGGCCGCCGACACGGCGCGGCGGCTGCAGCAAGCCGGCCAAGGCGACTTCACCGGCCGGCTGGCCCACTACCTGTGCGAGCAGGCCGACCATGCCCTGAACAAGAAGAAGGACCCCGTCGCCGCGCGCCAACTCCTCGAGCAAGCCATCGCCGACAACCCCGGCGCCGCCCGGCCGCGCATCCAGCTCGCCGGGCTGATGACCGCGCAAGGCGACATGGCCGGCGCGTTCGAGCAGCTCGCCCGGCTGGAGCCGCACGCCCCGCAAGCCCTGCCCCTGGTGGCCAGCGAACTGGTGCGCATCGGCCAGGACAGCGGCCAGACGGCCCGGGCCACCGACCTGCTGCGGCGCAGCTACGCCGCGACGCCTTCCATCGACGTGGCCGACGCCCTGGTGCAGGCCGAGGTCGTGACCGGCACGCCGATGCAGCAGGCGCGCGAAGGCTACGTGCGCCACATGGCGCAGGAGCCGTCCCTGATCGCCGCCGCGCGCTGGCTCGGCCACGAGCCCTTCGCGCAGGAAGGCGCCCATCCCGTGGTGCAGCGCTCGGTGGACCACGCGGCCCGTCCGCTGGCGCGCTACCGCTGCGCCGCCTGCGGCTTCGAGGCGCAGGGCTACTTCTGGCAATGCCCGGGCTGCCAGGCCTGGGAGAGTTTTCCCCCGCGCCGCATCGAGGAGCTGTGACGGCGCCCGCGCCGCCGGCAAGCCGTTACACTTCGACGCAAGCCTCGCCGGCGGGCTTGCGCCGGCACATCCAAGACCATGAAAGGGAACTGTTCCATGCTCAAGAAACTTCTGACCATCCTGGCCATGCTGTTCTATGCGGCCGCGTCGTTCGCCGCGGTGGAGGTCAACAGCGCCAGCGCCGCCGATCTCGATGGCATCAAGGGCATCGGCCCGAGCCTGTCGGGCAAGATCATCAAGGAGCGCAAGAAGGGCGACTTCAAGGATTGGGGTGACCTGATCAGCCGGGTCAAGGGCATGGGCAACAAGAGTTCCGCGCGGTTCTCGGCCGAGGGCCTGACCGTCAACGGCGCGGCCTACACAGGCGCCCCGGCCAAGACGGAGAAAGCGCCCGCCAAGCCCAAGAAGGAGAAAGCGGCGGCCAAGCCAGCCGACAAGGCTTCGGCCCCCGCCAAGTCATAGGCACCCGCGCGGGCCGGGCGGCCTGCCTGCCAAGACAAACGGCACGCCATCGGCGTGCCGTTTGTCTTGGCCCCATCAGTGCGTGGGCATCGCGCCTTCAAGGCATCGCTTCACCGCGTCAGTTGCTCTCTATTTAATAGCTTCTGACGCAATACCCATGCGGGCCAGGACCTATTTTCATTCAAAATCAGTTGACCAAGGCGCTCACACCGACACGCTGCCGGCCATGACCGCGCCGCGCCCCGGGCCCAGCCGCTCGGGCGATGTGTATTCGCGCCGGTAGGTCTCGAACGGCACGCTGTCGTGGGCCTCGATGCGCTTCTGCTCGGCCACCGACTCGGCGGCCAGGGCGTCGAAGCGCGCCTTCAGGTCGGCCGGGTACGGCAGCGCCAGCAGCTCGCGGCGGGTGGCCAGCGAGCGCTCGCGCACGAAGTCGATGAAGCTGCCGCCGTGGTCGTGCTGCACGGCGCGCAGCACGCGCGCCGAAGGCAGGCGCTCGGGGGCGTCGAGCGCGGCCTGGGCGGCGGCCAGGGCTTGCGCGTGTTCACTGCCGCCGTCCACCGCGTCCATGGCGGCGGCGATGGGGCCGAGCTGAGCCACGATCTCGCTCGCCCAGTCGGCCAGCGGCACCTGCCGGCCGTCCCGCTCCAGCCGCAGGCCGTGCTCGCGGCCGCGCGCGGCGGTGAGGTGCTGGTTCTGCTTGAGCGCGGCGATCTCCCGCGGCGTGTCGGGCGGGCTGTCGGCCAGCAGGCAGTGCAGCAGGAACAGGTCGAGAAAGCGCGCCGTTCCGGCGCGGATGCCGAGCGGCTCGAAAGGGTCCAGGTCCATCAGCCGCACCTCGACGTACTCGACGCCACGCTCGCGCAGCGCGTGCAGCGGGCGCTCGCCGGGACGGATCACGCGCTTGGGACGGATGGTGCCGTAGAACTCGTTCTCGATCTGCAGCAGCGTGGTGGCGAGCTGGTTGTAGTCGCCGCCGGGGTTCTGGAGGCCGATGGCTTCGTAGGCGGGGTACGGCTGCGTCAACGCCTCCTCCAGCGAATCGGCGTAGCTCTCCAGGTTGTTGTAGCTGACGGCCAGCGAGGCCTGCGCGTCGCTCTGGTAGCCCAGGCGCCCCATGCGCAGCGACGTGGCCCAGGGCAGGTGCATGGTGTGCTCGCCCAGGGGCTGCAACTCGTGCCGGCGTCCCTCGACGAAGTTGGAGCAGACCGCCGGCGAGGCGCCGAACAGCAGCAGCAGCAAAAAGGCGTGGCGGCGGAAGTTGCGGATCAGGCCGAAGTACGCCTCGCTGCCCACGCCGGGCAGCGACCAGTTGTAGTGGATGCCCGAGATGGTCTGCATGCGCCGGCCGTAGCGATGCCCCAGGCCCATGCGGTAAACGCTCTTGGCGCGCGCCACGTTGGAGGTGCCGTAGAAGCCCAGCGGGATCATCTCGTCCGGCGGCAGCCCGCACGGCATGCTGGACGCCCACATCATCTCGTCGCCGGCCGCGGCCAGTTCGTGGCAAACCACCTGATGGATGCGGCCCAGCTCGGCCAGGCAGGCGCCGACGTCACCGTGCACGCCGGTGACCAGCTCCAGCTGCGATTCGCTGAAGTCGGTGGTGATGTGCGGGTGCGTCAGGGGCGAGCCCAGCGCGGCCGGGTGCGGCGTGAGCGCGAGCCATCCGTCGGGCTGGGCGCGCAGGCTTTCCTTCTCGATGCCGCGGCCGATGCCCCGCAGCCGCTGCGGCGTCAGGGCGGCGAGCCGGTCCGTCAGCGTCTTCATGTCATGTCCTCTGGAGCAGGGGGGACGCGGACGGTATCACAGGCGGAAATCTCTGGTTTGCGCGGGCTCAAAGGTCCGCGGGGGGCGGTCAGCGCCGGGCCGCCAGCGCCTGCCGCACCTCGTTGTCGCCCTGCGCCGCGCCGCTGCCCGGCACGGTCTCGCCGGTACGGTCGGTGACCTGGGACAGCGCCGCCAGCAGGCGCTCGGGCGTGTCGGGCGTCAGGCCCAGGTGCAGGCCGCGCGTAAGGGTGACGTGCGCGGCCTCGTAGGTGCCCGCGCCGGCGCACAGGATGGTGCGGCTGGGCGCCTGCTCGCTGGCCAGCACCAGCATGGCCGGCACCACGGCCTCGGGCTTCAGCGCGGCCAGCACCTCCTCGGGCATCAGGCCCTCGGTCATGCGCGTGGCGGCGGTGGGCGCCAGGGCGTTGGCGTGGATGCCGTGCTTGGCGCCCTCGATGGCCAGCGTCTGCATCAGCCCCACCTGCGCCAGCTTGGCGGCGCCGTAGTTGGCTTGGCCGAAGTTGCCGTACAGGCCGGTGGACGAGGTGGTCATAACGATGCGGCCGTACTTCTGCGCCACCATGTGCGGCCACACGGCCTTGCAGCAGTGGGCCGCGCCCATCAGGTGGACCTGGACGACGAGGTCGAAGTCCGCCATGTCCATCTTGCCGAAGGACTTGTCGCGCAGGATGCCGGCGTTGTTGACCAGCACGTCCACGCGGCCCCAGGCGTCCACTGCCTGCCGCACCATGGCTTGCACGGCGGCGAAGTCGGTCACCGAGGCGCCGTTGGCGATCGCCTCGCCGCCGAGGACCCGGATCTCGTCGGCCACTTTCTGCGCCGCAGTGGCCGAGCCGCCGCTGCCATCCACCGCGCCGCCCAGGTCGTTGACCAGCACCTTGGCGCCGCGCTCGGCCAGCCCCAGGGCGTGCAGCCGGCCCAGGCCGCCGCCGGCGCCGGTGACGATGGCCACGCGGCCGGAAAAATCGATCTTGTCCATGCTTTGCTTCTCTCCTTGTAGTCGGTTCGCGGCCCGCACTTTAATGCAGCCGCTCGCCGGGCCCTGTTGCCGGGCGGACAGGCCACCGCCCCGGCCTGCCCCACAATGGCGGCGATGGAACTCAACCACGACCTCGTCATCGACACCCCGCCGCGCGACGCCGCCAGCGTGGTCATGCTGCGCGATGGCGGCGACGGGCTCGAAGTGCTGCTGATGCGCCGCCACGCCGATTCGGCCGTGCTGGGCGGCGCCTACGTGTTTCCCGGCGGCAAGGTGGATGCGGCCGACGGCGGGGCCGACGTGCTGGCGCGGCTGGACCGCGCCCCGGCCGAGTTGCAGCCGCTGCTGAACGAGCCAGACCTCGCCCTGGAACTGGCCGCCGCCTTCTACGTCGCCGCCGTGCGCGAAGCGTTCGAGGAATCGGGCGTGCTCTACGCGCGCCGCGCGGGCGCCGTGCCACCCCTGGCCTGGAGCGCCGCGGACCGCCGCCAGGCGTTCGGCGAGCTTTTGGCGCGGCACGAGCTGCGGCTGGACACCCAGGATCTCGCGCCCTGGTCGCGCTGGATCACGCCGCGCCGCCCGTCGCTGATGAACCGGCGCTTCGACACGCGCTTCTTCCTGGCCGCCGCGCCGCACGCGCAGGAAGCGCGGCACGACGATGTCGAGGTGACCGAGGCGCGCTGGCTCACCCCGCGGGCCGCGTTGAGGCAGTACCGCCAGCACGAGATCGACCTGGCGCCCCCGCAGATCATCAGCCTGATGCATCTGCTGGCCTACGCCGACGTGGCGCAGGCCATGGCCGACGCGCGCCGCCGCCGGCCGCCGCTGATCCAGCCCGAGTCGATCGAGAACGAGGGCACGCGCACCCTGTGCTACCCCGGCGACCCCGGCCATCCGGTGCGCGAGCGCGCCCTGCCCGACCCGGTGCCCACGCGCGTGGTCTGGCGCAACCAGCGCTTCGAGCCGCCGCAGGGCTTCGACGCCCTGCTGGAAGGCGGGTGAATATACTATCAATTCAATAGCTTCCATCGCTTTTTCCACGCGGGGTAGACCCCGAAAACATCATTAGCTTTTTTGTGCGGCCGCGCGAGGGGCCAGATAGCTGATAGCCTCGCAAAACAAAAGGAGACGACACACATGACCACCAACCCTGCTTCCACCCCGCCGCCCGGCGCGAACGCCGGCCTTCCCCTGCAAGGCGTGCGCGTGCTCGACCTCTCGCGCGTGTTCGCCGGCCCCATGTGCGCCATGGTGCTGGCCGATTTCGGCGCCGAAGTCATCAAGGTCGAGCATCCCGGCCGCGGCGACGACACACGCGACTGGGGCCTGCGCATCGGCAAGACCGAGACCACCTACTACAGCAGCATGAACCGCAACAAGCGGTCCATCACCATCGACCTGCAGAAGCCCGACGGCCTGAAGCTGATCCGCGAGCTGGTGCCGCAGTGCGACGTGGTGGTGCACAACTTCAAGACCGGCGGCGCCGAGAAGCTGGGCGTGGGCTACGAGCAACTGCGCGCGCTCAAGCCCGACCTCATCTACTGCGCCGTCGCCGGCTACAACAGCTCGGGCCCCGAGGCCAAGCGCCCCGGCTACGACCTGGTGATCCAGGCCGAGGCCGGGCTGATGGCCTTGAACGGCGAGGCGAACACGCCGCCGCTGAAGTTCGGCGTGGCGGTGGTGGACCTGATGACCGGCATGTACGCCGCCCAGGCCGTGCTGGCGGCCCTCTACAGCCGCCAGGGCACCGGCTGCGGCCGGCTGATCGAGATGGCGCTGTACGACTGCGGCCTGATGATCACCGGCTACTACGGCCTGGACGCCCTGGTGATGGGCGAGGACCCGCCCCGCTTCGGCAATGCCCACCCGTCCATCGTGCCCTACGGCATGTTCGACGCCGCCGACGGCCCGCTCATCATCGCGGTGGGCAACAACAGCCAGTTCGAGAAGTTCTGCCGCGAGGTGATCGAACGCCCTGACATCGTGGAAGACCCGCGCTACGCCACCAACGTCGAGCGAGCCCGCAACCGGCTGGAGGTGGTCCCCATGCTCAAGGCCGCCATCGCCAGCTTGCCGCGCGCGCTGCTGCTCCAGCGCATGACCGCCTGCGGCATCCCCTGCGGCGAGGTGGCGGGCCTGCACGAGGCCCTCACCAGCGAGCGCACCCGCCAGGGCGGGCTGGTGGAGCAGTGGCCGCACCCGGTGGCCGGCAGCACCAACGTGTTCGCGCCGCCCTACCGCCTGGACGGCCAGCGCCTGCCGATCCGCCACGCCCCGCCCACGCTGGGCGAAGGCACGCGCGAGGTGCTGCAGCAGTTGCTCAAGCTGTCCGACGACGAGCTGCAGGCGCTCAAGGCCAATGGCGCGCTCTCCCTGCCGGAACCAGCGCCCATGGCCAGCGCCTTCTGACCACAGCGGGCCACGCAGGCCTGCGCGGATCTCAATGCGCCGCCGGCTTGCCGCGCAGGCGCCTGATCAGCGTCACCACGCCGACGACGACGCCCCCGGCCACGATGCCGGTGGCGGCGTTCGCCAACATCTCCACCGCCGTCCCCGCCAAGCCGCCGCCCGCGGCCGCCGACCCGTCCTGCACCAGGTGATGGAGGGCCGGGACGCCGTGCACCAGGATACCGCCGCCGACCAGGAACATCGCCGCCGTGCCGGCGATGGACAGCCCCTTCATCAGCCACGGCGCCAGCGTCAGGATGCCGCGGCCGATGGCCGGCGCCAGGCCGCCTGCGCGCCGGCTCAGGTACAGGCCCAGGTCGTCCAGCTTGACGATGCCGACCACCAGGCCGTACACGCCCACCGTCATGACCAGCGAGATGCCCGACAGCACCGCCAACTGCGTCCAGATGTCCTGACCCGCCACCGCGCCCAGCGTGATGGCGATGATCTCCGCCGACAGGATGAAGTCGGTACGCACCGCGCCCTTGATCTTGTCCTTTTCCAGTGCCGCCAGGTCCAGGTGGGGGTCGGCCAGGGCGGCCTGCAGCTCGCGCTCGTGGGCCGCGTCCTCGTCCTTCGAGTGCAGCAGCTTGTGCGCGACCTTCTCGAAGCCCTCGAAACACAGGAAGGCGCCGCCCACCATCAGCAGCGGCGTCACGGCTCAGGGCGCGAAGGCGCTGATGGCCAGCGCCGCCGGCACCAGGATGGCCTTGTTCAGCAGCGACCCCTTGGCCACCGCCCACACCACCGGCAGCTCGCGGTTGGCTTGAACGCCGGTCACCTGCTGGGCGTTCAGGGCCAGATCGTCGCCCAGCACGCCGGCGGTCTTCTGCGCCGAGACCTTGGTGAGCGTGGCCACGTCGTCGGCCATGGCCGCGCCCTTGCGCGCGGCGACCTTGGTCATGACGGCGATGTCGTCGAGCACGGTGGCGATGTCGTCGAGCAGGGCAAGCAGGCTGGAAGCCATGTGGGTGTTCCTGGGGTCAGTCGATGAGAAGGAGTGCGTCGGCGGGCACGGCGCGCGTCTCGCGCGCCAGCCGCTCCAGCCACGGCGTGATGGCGGCCGGGTCGTGCACGGCGCGCAGTGCGTCGAAGGCCTGCTGCGCCTCGGGGTAGGCCACGCGCAGGTAGTTCAGCCACTGCTTCAGGCGGCCGGCACGGTGGCGCCGCTCGACGCGGCCGCAGACGTCGGCCCAGAAATCGGCCAGCAGCGGCACGACGCCGCGCCATGGCAGGGCGGCGACGGCCGCGGCCGCGCCGCCCGGCGCGCCGGGTCGGGCCGCCGCGATGGCCCGCGCCAGCCCGGGGCTGCGCACCATGCCACGGCCCAGCATCAGCGCGTCGCAGCCGGTCACGGCGCGGCAGCGGCGCGCGTCCTCCACGCTCCAGATGTCGCCGTTGGCGATCACCGGCAGGCGCACGGCGGCGCGCACCCCGGCGATGGATTCCCAGTACGCGGGCGGGCGGTAGCCGTGGGCCTTGGTGCGCGCGTGCACGGCCAACTCGCCGGCGCCGGCGCTCTCGATGGCGCGGGCGCAATCCAGCGTGCGCGCGTCGTCCTCGTAGCCCAGGCGCATCTTGGCCGACACCGCGACGTGCGCCGGCACGGCACGCCGGACGGCGGCGACGATGCGGTGGATCAGCTCCGGCTCGTCCAGCAGCACGGCGCCGCCGCGATGGCGGTTCACCGTCTTGGCCGGGCAGCCGAAGTTGAGGTCGATCCCAGCCGGCCGCAGTTCGGCCAGCTGAGCGGCGTTCTCGGCCAGACAAGCCGGGTCGGACCCCAGCAACTGCGGGCGAACGGGCACGCCGCTGGCGGTGCGGCTGCCGTGGCGCAGCTCGGGCACCACGCGCAGGAAGCTGCGCGCGGGCAGCAACTGGTCGGTGACGCGGATGAACTCCGACACGCAGCGGTCCACGCCGCCCACCCGCGTCAGGATGGCACGCAGGCCGTGGTCGAGCAGCCCTTCCATGGGCGCGAGGATGAGGGTCACGTGAAAATCAGCCGGGGTGCCGCGCGGGCACCGATTGTCGCCGCTCCCCGGTGGTGAGCCGGGGCTGGAGTACCATTCCCCGGTCCACCCCGACAAGAACGACAACGCCCCCGAGAAACCCGGCCGCCGCCGGGCTCGGCTTGCCAAGAGAGGCTGGTCCATGTTCCACAGTATCCCCGTCCTCGCGCGCGCCATCGCCGGCGCCCTGCTTCTCGCCGCCTCGGCCGCCCTGGCCCAGGCGCCGGCCCCGGTGCCCACCGGAGCGTCTTCGGCCGCAGAACCGGCCCCCACGCCTGGCGACGCCCGGGAAGGCACCTTCAAGACCGTGCAAGGCGAAGTCACGCTGGTGCGCGGCGCCACCCGCAGCGCGGCCGTGGTCGGCGATGCGCTGCGGGAAGGCGACCGCGTGCTGACCGGCCCCCGGAGCGCCGCCGCCGTCACGTTGACGGACGGCACCATCCTCTCCATCGGCCCCGACAGCGCGGTGGACCTGGCGCAATTCCGCTTCGAGCCCACCACCCAGGACGGCAACGTGCTGGTGACGCTGCTGCGCGGCAGCCTGCGCATGGTCACGGGCCTGATCGCCAAGCTCAAGCCCGAGCAGGTCAAGGTCACCACGCCGACCACCGTGATCGGCGTGCGCGGCACCGACTTCATCGTGGAGCAAGCCCCATGACGCGCTGGGCACTCGTCGGCGTGCTGGCGCTGCTGGCCGCCGGCTGCGCGCCAGCCACGCGCGTGGTGCTGCTGCCGCAGCCGGGCGGCAAGGCCGGCGCGGTCGAGGTCGGCACCGAATCGGGCCGCGCCGTCCTGTCCCGGCCTTACGAGGACGCCAGCGTGCTCGCGCGCGGCCGCATCGAGACCGGGCAGACGGACGCTTCCAGCGTGCTGGAGCGCCATGGCCAGTTGTTGGCGGCCCAGCCGGCGCCGGAGCGGCGGTTCACGCTGCTCTTCGAGGTTGGTGGCGTGCAGCTCACATCCGAGTCCCTGGCCGATCTGCAAGACGTCCTGGCGCAGGCCGCGGCGCGGCCCGGCGGCGAGATCGTCGTCACCGGCCACACCGACCGCGTCGGCACCGTGGGCGCCAATGACGGCTTGTCGCTGCAGCGCGCCCGCGCCATCCGCGAGATGCTGATCCAGCGCGGCTTCGACCCCCGCCGCGTGCAAGCCGTCGGCCGGGGCGAGCGCGAACCGGTGGTGCCCACCGACGACGAGGTGGCCGAGCCCCGCAACCGGCGCACCGAGATCGTCGTCCGGTAGGGATGGGCTCCCCCCTAAGGCGCTGCGCGCCTTCCCCCCAGGGGGACGACGCCAGTGGGCGGGCCCAGCCCTTCCACGGCGTCCGCTGGCTTGGCCTGCTTCGCGACCCTTGGATCCGGTTCGTTTCATGCATCGCCGGGGGTGTACGGCGCCGTGAATCCCACGCGCCCGAACGCCGATGGCATCCGCTCCACCAGATCGCCCGCGGGCTGCTGCCCCTGGCCTGCGCGCTGGCCGCCGAGGCCGCCCCGCCAGCGTTCGAGGACAGCATCGCCCAGCGCACCCTGGCCTGCACCGCCTGCCACGGCGATCAAGGCCGCGCGGGGCCCGACGGCTACTACCCGCGCCTGGCCGGCAAGCCCGCGGGCTACCTCTACAACCAGTTGCTCAACTTCCGCGACGGCCGGCGCCACTACGGGCTGATGACGCGCATGGTCGATGTGATGAGCGACGCCTACCTGTGGGAGATCGCCCGGCACTTCGCGTCGATGCAGGCGCCCTACCCGCCGCCCGCGCCGCTGGCCAGCCCGCCCTCGGCGCAGGTGCTGCAGCGCGGGCGCGAGCTGGCCCTGCACGGCGACGCCACCCTGCGCCTGCCGGCCTGCGTGCAATGCCACGGCCCCGCGCTGACCGGCGCGCAGCCCCAGGTGCCGGGGCTGTTGGGCCTGCCGCTGGACTACCTGATGGCCCAACTCGGCGGCTGGAAGACCGGCCAGCGGCGCGCCCACGAGCCCGACTGCATGGCCCGCGTGGTGCAGCGCCTGCCGGACAGCGACGCCTACGCCGTGGTCGCCTGGCTCGCCACCCGGCCGGTGCCCGCCGACGCCCACCCCGCGCCGCGCCGGCCCGACCCAGCGCCCGGCGCGCCGGATCTCTCCTGCGGCACCGCGCCAGCGCCCGGAGAACAGCCGTGACGAAACATTGGCGCCGCGCCCTGGCAGCGCTGGCCGCCCTGGCGCTGCCGCTGGCCGCGTGGCTGTGGCACGTCAACTACAACGACGGCGTGGACATCGGCGGCGCCGCGGCGGCCGTGCCCGCCGACCCCGCCCTGCTGCCGCGCGGCGCCTACCTGGCGCGCACCGGCAACTGCCTGGCCTGCCACACCGCGCGCGGCGGCCCGCTGGCGGCGGGCGGGCGGCCCGTCGCCACGCCCTTCGGCACCGTCTACGCCAGCAACCTCACGCCCGACCTCGACACCGGCCTCGGCCGCTGGAGCGCCGCCGCCTTCTGGCGCGCGCTGCACCACGGCCGCTCGGCCGACGGGCGGCTGCTGGTGCCGGTGTTCCCCTACACCCACACCACGCTGCTGACGCGCGCGGATTCCGACGCGCTGTACGCCTACTTCCAGAGCCTGCCGCCGACCCGCGGCCGGCCGCCCGCGCACGCGCTGCGCTGGCCCTACGGCAGCCAGGCCGCGCTGGCGGTGTGGCGCGCGCTGTACTTCCGTCCCGGCAGCTACCAGCCCGAGCCCGCGCGCGGCGACGCCTGGAACCGGGGCGCCTACCTGGTGCGCGCCGTGGCGCACTGCTCGGCCTGCCACGCCACGCGCGACGCCCTGGGCGGCGCCGACTGGCAGAGCCTGGGCGGTGCCCGCCTGCCGGCCCAGGGCTGGTACGCCCCGTCGCTGCTCGACGCGCGCGAGGCCGGCGTGGCCGACTGGCCGGAAGAGGACATCGCGCGCCTGCTCAAGACCGGCGTGGCCGAGCGCGGCAGCGCCAGCGGCCCCATGGCCGAGGTGGTGATGCACGGCACGCAGCATCTGTCCGACGATGACTTGGCCGCCATGGCCACCTACCTGAAGTCGCTGCCGCAGCAGCCCGTGCCCGCCGCCAGCGACACCCCCGGGGCGCCGCGCCACCGGAGTACCGGGGCGGGCGAGAAGCTGTACGAACAGCACTGCGCCAGTTGCCACGGCACGCAGGGCGAAGGCGTGGCCGGCGCCTATCCGCCGTTGGCCGGCAACCGCGCCATCACCCTGCGGCCCATCGACAACCTGCTGCAGGCCGTGCTGTTCGGCGGCTTCAACGCCGCCACGGCCGGCCACCCGCGCCCCTACGGCATGCCGCCCTTCACGCTGACGCTGGGCGACGCCGACATCGCCGCGCTGCTGAGCTACATCCGCACCCGCTGGGGCAACCAGGCGCCGGAGGTCTCGCCGCTCGATGTGCACACCCTGCGCGCAGCAATGTAGGCGCCCGCCGACCGGACGCCAGCAAAAGAAAGCGCGCCATGGGCTTGAGTTGTGCAAGGTGATGTGATTTGCTATTTTTTGCATAGCTTACTGCGCAATGCCCGTGCCGGCTGAAGCCCCATTTCATCCAGAATTGGTGGTCCACGAGGATGCCCACCTGCTGGCCCTCGACAAGCCCGCCGGCCTGCTGGCCGTGCCCGGCCGCGGCGAGGACAAGGCCGACTGCCTGAGCGCGCGCGCCCAGCGGCGCTGGCCCGACGCGCTGGTCGTGCACCGGCTCGACCAGGCCACCAGCGGGCTGATGCTGCTGGCGCGCGGGCCGCAGGCCCAGCGCGCCCTGGGCGCCGCCTTCGCCGGGCGCCGCGTGCACAAGCGCTACGAGGCCCTGGTGCACGGCCGGCCGGCGCCGCCCGCCAGCGCCGACGGCTGGGGCGAGATCGACCTGCCCCTCATCCTCGACTGGCCGAACCGGCCGCTCAGCAAGGTGGACCACGCCCTGGGCAAGCCCAGCCTCACCCGCTGGCGGCCGCTGGGCTGGGACGCCGTCACGGGCACCACGCGCCTGGCGCTGGAGCCCGTCACCGGCCGATCGCACCAGCTGCGCGTGCACCTGCAGGCCATCGGCCACCCCATCGTCGGCGACCTGCTCTACGGGCTGCGGGACGCCGCGCCGCAGCTGATGCTACACGCCTGCGCGCTGCGGCTGGCGCACCCGGTGACGGGGCAGACGCTGGCGCTGGAAAGCCCGGCGCCGTTCTGATGTTTTCAAGACTTTTCGGCCTGCAGCCAGCTCGGATATTGCGCCAGCAGCTATTAAAACAGGAGTCTCCTTCGTCGCTCACCCGCGCGCGCCATCGTCCTACGCGCCCTCCCGCGCAACACGACGTAAAGTAATCGCGCGGCCAGCAGGAACGGCCCTCCGCCAACGACATCCGCCAAGGAGATTCCATGAACACCCCGACCCGACGCACTCCCCTGTCCTCCACCCGCCTGCTGGCCGCCGCGCTGGCCCTGGGCGGTCTGGCCCTGGCCGGCTGCACCACCACGCCGCCCAACGCGCCGCCGCCCGCCTCGTCCAGCGCGAACAGCAGCCAGGCCCGCCTGGACGCGGCGGTCGACGGCACGCTGGCGCGCCTGTACCAGGTGGTGCCCGGCACGCGCGAGATGGTGGCGCGCTCGGCCGGCGTGCTGGTGTTTCCCGAAGTGATCGGCGGCGCGCTGATCGTCGGCGCCGAGCACGGCCGCGGCGCGCTGCGCGTGGGCGGGCGCACGGCCGACTACTACAGCACCACCAGCGCGTCGATCGGCTGGCAGGCCGGCGGGCAGTCGCGTGCGGTGATCTACGTCTTCAACACGCGCGAGGCGCTGCGGCGCTTCCAGGCCAGCCGGGGCTGGACGGCGGGCGCCGACGCCACCGTGGCCGTCGGCAAGGTCGGCGCCACCGGCTCGGTCGATTCGCAGACGCTGCAGCAGCCCGTGGCCGGCTTCGTGATGAACAACGTCGGCCTGGAAGCCGGCGTGGCGCTGACCGGCTCCAAGATCAGCCGCATCACGCCCTGATCCCGTGCCGCGGACAGCCGCCAATCCACTGAGGTAGATTGGCGGCATGACCCCTCCCGCACCTCCCCGCCATCTCTACATCCTCACCGGCGCCTCGCGCGGCATGGGCCTGGCCCTGGCCGGGCAGCTGCTGGCGCCCGGCCATGTGCTGCTGACGCTCTCGCGCGGCACCAGCGACGCGCTGGCGCGGCAGGCGCAGGCCGCCGGCGCCGCGCTGACGCAATGGCCCGCCGACCTGTCGGACGGCGCCGCCGCCAGCGGCCGCCTCGCCGAGTGGCTGGCCGCCTTCGGCCCTGGCGACTTCGCCAGCTCCACACTGATCAACAACGCCGGCACGATCCCCGCCATCGTGCCGCTGCGCGACGCCCAGGCGCCCGACCTGGCCGCAGCCTTGCGCGTGGGACTGGAGGCGCCGATGCAGTTGACGGCCGCCTTCCTGGGCGCCACGCGCGGCTGGCGCGGCGCGCGCCGGGTGCTCAACATCTCTTCCGGGCTGGGCCGCCGGCCGATGGCCTCGCAGTCGGCCTACTGCGCCGCCAAGGCGGGCATGGACCTGTTCACCCGCTGCGTGGCGCTGGACGAGGCCGGCCAGCCCAACGGCGCGCGCGTCTGCGCGCTGGCGCCGGGCGTGATCGACACCGGCATGCAGGCGCAACTGCGCGGCGCCGACGCGGCGGCCTTCCCCGACCGGGGCAATTTCGAGCAGCTCCAGCAGGGCGGCGCGCTCACCACCCCCGAGGAGGCCGCGCGCCGCGTGCTCGCCTACCTGGCGCGCGCCGACTTCGGGCAGCACCCGGTGGCCGATGTGCGGGAAAACGTCGAACGCTGAGCGCGACCGGCCCACGCCGAACGCTAACGCTCAATACACCTGGGGAATCGTCATCGTGTCGGGCGTGGGCTGGCGCATGTAGTCGTCGCGGCGCACGCGCGGCGGCAGCACGACTTCGGGACGCAAGACCTCTTGGTAGGGCATGCAGGCCAGCAGGTGGGCGATGCAGTTGAGCCGCGCAGTCTTCTTGTCGTCGGCGGGCACCACCCACCACGGCGCCTCGGCGATGTGGGTGCGCTCCAACATCTCCTCCTTGGCCTTGGTGTAGTCCTCCCAGCGGCGGCGGCTCTCCAGGTCCATGGGGCTGAGCTTCCACTGCTTCAGCGGGTCGTGGATGCGGCCCAGGAAGCGCAGGTTCTGCTCCTCGTCGGAGATCGAGAACCAGTACTTGATCAGCTGGATGCCCGAGCGCGCCAGCATCTTCTCGAACTCGGGCACGCTGCGGAAGAACTCCTCCAGCTCATCGTCGGAGCAAAAGCCCATCACCCGCTCGACGCCGGCGCGGTTGTACCAGCTGCGGTCGAACAGCACCACCTCGCCGGCCGCCGGCAGGTGCGCCACGTAGCGCTGAAAGTACCACTGCGTCTTCTCGCGGTTGCTGGGCGCGGGCAGCGCCGCCACGCGGCACACGCGCGGGTTCAGCCGCTGGGTGATGCGCTTGATGACCCCGCCCTTGCCGGCCGCGTCGCGCCCCTCGAAGATGATGACCACCTTGTGCCCGGTGTGCACCACCCAGTCCTGCAGCTTGACCAGCTCGCCCTGCAGATGGAACAGCTCGCGGAAGTAGCGGCGGCGCGCGGCGCGCTCGCCGTCGCCGGCGTATTCGCCGGCGGACGGGTCGTCCAGCGCCATCTCCAACTCTTCGTCGTAGCTGTCGAGCAGGTCGCCGCGCAGGCGGCGCATCAGTTCTTCTTCGCTCATGGTTCGTCCCGTCTTGCCGCTAGGCTAACGCCGCCCCGTGACGGCTTGATGACAGTCAAGCGCGCGCCAGCGGATGCCCTCCGATGGGGGCATACTGCGGTGTTTTTCCACATCCATCCAAGGAGATTCGAAGCATGGCCCGTGAAGTCGTCGTCGTCAGCGGTGTGCGCACCGCCATCGGAACCTTTGGCGGCAGCCTCAAGGACATCCCCACCGTGGACCTGAGCGCCGCCGTGGTCAAGGAAGCCGTCGCCCGCGCCGGCATCGAGGGCAAGGACGTGGGCCACGTGGTCTTCGGCCACGTCGTCAACACCGAGCCGCGCGACATGTACCTGTCGCGCATGGCGGCCGTCAACGGCGGCTGCCCCAAGGAAACGCCGGCCATGAACGTCAACCGCCTGTGCGGCTCGGGCCTGCAGGCCATCGTCAGCGCCAGCCAGGGCATCCTGCTGGGCGACTGCGACGTGGCCATCGGCGGCGGCGCCGAGAACATGAGCCGCGCGCCCTACGCCAGCCTGGCCACGCGCTTCGGCGCGCGCATGGGCGACACCAAGCTGATCGACATGATGGTGGGCGCGCTGCACGACCCCTTCCACACCATCCACATGGGCGTGACGGCCGAGAACGTGGCCAAGGAATTCGGCATCAGCCGCGAAGACCAGGACGCGCTGGCCCTGGAGAGCCACCTGCGCGCCGAACGCGCGTGGGCCGAGAACCGCTTCGCCGGCCAGATCCTGCCCATCATGCTCAAGACCCGCAAGGGCGAGGTCGCCTTCGACAAGGACGAGCACTTCCGCACCGGCGCCACGCTGGCGGACTTCCAGAAGATGAAGCCGGTGTTCGTGAAGGAGAACGGCACCGTCACCGCCGCCAACGCCAGCGGCATCAACGACGCCGCCGCCGCCGTGGTGCTGATGGAAGCCGGCGCGGCCCAGGCCCGCGGCGCCAAACCGATGGCGCGCCTGGTCGGCTACGCGCACGCCGGGGTGGACCCGAAGCTCATGGGCATCGGCCCGGTGCCCGCCACCCAGGCGGTGCTGGCCAGGACCGGCCTGAAGCTGGACCAGATCGACGTGATCGAGGCCAACGAGGCCTTCGCCGCGCAGGCCTGCGCCGTCACCAAGGGGCTGGGGGCCGACCCGGCCCGGGTCAACCCCAACGGCTCGGGCATCTCGCTGGGCCACCCCATCGGCGCCACCGGCGCGGTGATCACCGTCAAGGCGCTGTACGAACTGCAGCGCACCAACGGCCGCTACGCGCTGGTGACCATGTGCATCGGCGGCGGCCAGGGCATCGCGGCGATCTTCGAGCGGATGTGAGGCATTGATGCGGCTTGCCTCGGCCATGCAGGCAAGCCCATCGGCTGATTTTTAGGTGGCCTAAACGGCGGTCCAGGCCAACTTGAGAGGGATCATCGCGCATGATCCCGTCTTATGCGACTGATGACATACGCTATGTTGTCGTCTAAGTCTAGTTAGTCCCTTCATATTCCGCTTTATGCAGGCCGCTATTAATTCCAGCGTTTCGCCTTTCTCAAAGGTTTCTCCTTGGGGGTTTTGGCGCTGCGCCGGGCTTCGCCTGCATTCATTGCGCCAGTTTCAAGCCTTTTTGGTCTCTAGCGCTTGTGTAGCAAGCGCTACCAGCTATCATTCTTGCAGCACAGCGCCGCTTCCGTGGCGCTGTGCTTTCTCGTGGGCTGCGCCCATCTTCAAGTCTGGGCGCTCCCTTCCGGCCTTCGGGTCTAACCGTTCGTCGCAGCCGACCGCCTACGGCGGCGGCTGAACTCAGGGCGTTAGACCTCATCCACAGGACTTCGCATGCCGACAATCCCGCCCAAAGTCTTCATCTCCTACTCGCACGACAATCAGGTTCATAAAGATTGGGTACTTGCTCTTGCAACCAGATTGGTCGCGAACGGTGTTGACGTGTTGCTGGACCAATGGGATCTGACACTTGGCAGCGATCTTCCACGCTTCATGGAGACTGGACTTACAGCAGCGCAACGAGTTCTGGCCGTTTGCAGTGATCCTTACGTCGAGAAAGCCAACGTCGGCGTTGGCGGTGTGGGATATGAAAAAATGATTCTTACCGCACAACTCATGAAAAATATATCTGGCGATCGGATAGTACCCATCATTCGCAACAACCTATCCCTGTCTCCGACGCCAACGTTTCTTGGGACGCGCGTGTACGTAGATTTTCGTGACGACCTTGCCTATGAGTCGCGGTACGCAGAGCTACTTCGCGATATCCATGGACAACAAATCAGACCACGCCCACCGCTTGGCGCTAATCCGTTCACAGTCGTTCCTGTAGCGACTGCACCGCTTATTTCGTTTGGGCCGGAGCGTTACGTTTCGCCCGCCCTCTCAGGCTCCGTGACATTTTATTACTCAAATAACAACGGTCGCTATGTTGTAGGGGCGGGTGACATGGCCTTTGAAACAGCGTGGTCCGGTGGTAGTAATCGAGCGATTCACGCCTACAATGATCCGCCAAGTATCCGTTCTGTCGCCTTGGCTGTTGGTGTTACGGAGATCACTGAGATTGCAGATGCGTCAAGCTACGACACTTCATCTCGTGTCCGCTCCCCAAAGCTTGGTGAAATAGTGATCTGGCAGAACACCGCTGGCTACTACTTAGCTACAAAGATCGACAGCCTTCTAAGCCGGGGCCACGGGTCATCCGCTGATGAGATAACGTTCACTTACGCAATTGCCCCAAGCAAGATGGCCAAATTCTCGGCATGAGGTCTAACAATTCATATATGGACTCCCCACCAAAGGCAAGAAACTGATTGATGTTCTGGCTGTTGGGGAAACGCCTGCAGTCGTATATCCGGCATCTGTTGTGGACTCTGTGGTGGTCCGTGCCAGCATGGAAT
>Ga0075163_10000911_pt1 | contig 39470 bp, 48 predicted proteins | sample JI1023141ADNA_FD_71478 | JGI IMG/M metagenome (GOLD analysis project Ga0075163, IMG submission 71478) | Wastewater effluent complex algal communities from Wisconsin, to seasonally profile nutrient transformation and Carbon sequestration -... | ecosystem: Engineered > WWTP > Effluent > Algae...
GGTCCCCGCCACGAGTGAATGAGCCGGGAGATGGTGAGATGGCGTTGCTCGGATGCACGATCCCTGAATCACGCCAGGACTTGTTTGCTCCAGTAGCCCCGTGGCGACGACTGTAACGGCCCAGCTCAACCTGGAGTCCGTACCGTGGATCAAGCAGCTCCTGCGGGATGTCGGTAGCGATGATCTGAGGAACGTTGCTGACAGTCAGGCTGATCAGAGTGTCACCGAAGGTCTTACCGTCCACGAACTGAAGCGAAGCGGTCGGGAGACCTGCGTTGAGCGGAGCGAGCAGGCGGATCTTCGGGACTGGGATCGAAGCCGGGATGATCGGCTTGTAGAAGTCAGAGGTCGCCATGGCACTCAGTCTACCACGAAGTGATGGACTACTTGGTGGTCCAGACGACGACGACGTTTCCGCCAACCGAAGCGATCGACTGCGGCCCGGTGAGTGTGTTCGCATCGTCGGATTCCCACGAACCGCTGAACCCGGTCGGGATGCCCGTGGACACGGTACCGTTAGCGTCGGTGATGCTGGCGGTCCCGGAGACCACAGTGAACGAAACGCTGGTGAGCGTTCCGCCCGAGATCGCAGGTGTCCAGGCGGATGCCGGAACGATGTTCGTCATGCGAGACTTGAGTACAGCGGGAACCGCCAAGGCACACGCACCAGGAACAGCAGCGAGAACGTCCGCAGCCAGAGGCGTGGCCGTGGCCCCTGCCGGGGTTGTCCATGACGTCGTGGTGACTGCACCTGTCGAGTTGTTGATGATGTCGTGACGGACGAGCTGCACACCACCGACACACCAGACGGTCTCAACGTTGTCCAGCTCGATGGCGTCAGCGCACGCAGCAACAGATCCGGTCGGAACGTATGCGGTGACTCCGTCGAGGGTCGTGTTGACGACAGCGCTCGGGACTCCGTTGGTGTAGGTGATCCGACGCAGGAACTGCGTCGTGACGGCACCGTTGGTGTCACACAGAACTGTGAACTCCGTGTCACCAGAAGTTGTCGGGCAGGTGGTGACCACACCCACCGGGGTGTACGCAGCGCCAGCCGGTGTAAGGTTGACAGTCGAGATCGGGAGACCTGTGATCTCCGAGAACACAATCCGACGAACGAATGGTCCGACGCTGTCACAGAGCGTGAGCAGCTCCGTGTCAACCAGCGTATTGATGGCGTCGATCACCGGAGTGAGATCGACGACGTTGACGGTGCCGGAACCGGGCGTGACAGCCGGACCACGAAGAGGCGCTGGCGTGCAGTCGATAGCGATGTTGCCTGGCACAAGCGTGACCACACCGCCTGGATCACACTCGGGTGATGCGACGACGATTGTCGTGTCATCGGCCGAGGTGATGACGAAGCGCCAGAAGTACGGGGTCCCAGGAGCGAGACCGGTGGCTGTAGCGCTGAAGCTCTGCGTCGCAAGACCGTTGCCAGGAACACCGACTGAACGAGAGCCCCAGACACCCGAGACGGTCCCCCACTCGAAGTGACCGAGATCGGTTACCGGGACGTTTGTTCCAGTTGCGGTCATGGTGAAGCCACTGGTCGTGATGCCGGAAGAGCCGCCGCAGGTGCCGGTCGGAACCGGTGTTGGGTCGGTGGTGATCGAGCACTCGGAAGAGAACCGAGTCACGAGACCGGTGACGACTTCGCTGGTCTCAGAGCGCCAGTAGTAGGCGGTGCTGGGGAGGAGGCCGGTGGTAGTGAATGGAATGACCTGGCCCACAGTATTGTTGCCCGTGACGTACGGCCCGTTGATCGGGTACGGGCCACCAGGCGTTGTCCCATACTGGATGCGAGCCCTCCAGCCGGACGGCAGGTTGTTGATCGTCACGTTGAACGTCGCCGCAGTATCGGTGACGGCTGTAGCCGGTGCGCACGAGGCGATGGCTGGAACAACCGTGGTCGTGGTCGACGGCGGGGTTGGTGGCGTTCCAACCGGAACCGTCAGCGATGCGGTGTTGACCATCCCAGGATCGGTCGAGAGGACGGGGACGGTCGGAATGTCCGTCACAGTGAACGTGATCTGGCTGCCGACAGGCATGGTGAACGGACCTTCACTGATGGCTCCAGTGCCCGTCGGGTTGCCGCCTGTCGATCCACCCGTGTGTGAGCGGGACCACGTACGGGTTGGCGCACCAAGCGTCGGAAGAGGGTCGGAAATGTTCGTGACCGTGGCGACTCCCGGACCAGTGTTGATGGCCCTGACGATGTAGGTGATCGGCTGACCAACCGTGATTCCGCTTGCACCAGAGATCGTCTTGGTCAGTGTGACCACCGGAGGTGGGGGAGGACTGACGACGAGCGGCGGGGTGGACGAGACGGTCGGGACGACGGAGTCGGTGGCTGTGTTGATGTACGGAGTGACGGAACCATCAACCGTGTCGTCGATGACGATTGTGTACGACTCACCGGGTGGGACAGAGAGGCCGGTCTGGTTGATGGCTCCCGTTCCAGATGTCGCACCGGACCAGCCGAGAGCCGCCGAGCTGGCAGTACCGTTGAGGACCCATGAACGGGCGGACACACCGGCCGGAATCGGATCGCTGATGTTGAACAGACCGGTGAGGAAGAAGAACGAGTTGTCGAGCGTGATTGTCGACGTGATCGTGGAGCCAGCGGCCACAGGACCGGCGAGCGGGCTGACGAGAGCCTTGCTGGCTGAGTTGAACGCTGGCGGAGGTGGAGAAGCTGTGGTGCAAGTGAAGTCGGGTCCGGTGGTGGTGCCAGCCGAGTTGGTGGCGACGAGACGGTAGTGGTACGTTGTTCCGGGAGTCAGACCTCCTACTGTTGCGTTGATGGTCTGATCGGTGGTAATGCCAGCAATGAAGGTGGCGAGAATGGAGTTCGACCCATATGCGTTAGTCGTCCCATAATCGACAGAAACAGTCGTTGCAAGACCGTTCGGATTGACAACTGTGTCGATGTCCTGGTTCGTGGTTGTCGAGGACCCACAAGCGGCGGGGGAGGTGATGGTCGGTGGAGTTGGTGGCGCTGCTGCGACCGTGATGAGCGGGCCAAACGTCTGGACACCAGCGGTGACAGCGACGTTGAAGTAGAACCCAGCGGCGTTGACGGTGTCGTTCGTGGTGAATACGACGGAATCACCTGCCGGGATTGTGAGGGTCTTTCCAACGAGCGTGTCACCAACACCACTCGTCGCTCCGGTTGCGGTTGCACCACCGTTGAGCGTCTGGGTCCAGGTACGAGTCGTCCCAGGGATTCCGGTCGGGATGACATCGGAGAAGGTTGGGGTGATCGTGGTGGCGTTGTTGTTCGTGACCGTGACCGTGGAGACAATGACGTCACCGATGGAGCGGGTAGATGCACCGGCAGTGGTCTTGGTGACCGTTGCGGCCGGTGGGGGGGTGATCGTGACGGTCTGGCCCGAAGCCGACAGGGCCGGTGTTCCGTTTGTTGGGCTGGCAGCAATGGTGGCCGTGTTTGTGTACGTGGCGCTGCCAGACGTGACATTGTTGTCCGTGATCGTAAAGGTTGCGCTGGTACCAGCGGGGAGGTTGATTCCAACTCCGCTGAGGCCACCGGACCCGCTGAACGGACCGCTTGCGGCTCCCGTGTAGGTTGCGGACCAGTTACGAGTCGGGAAACCGACGACCAGGTTGTCGGTGAGAGCGAGCGGAACAACGGTAGGTCCACCAGTGTTGGTGACCGTGACCGTGGAAACGATCGTTCCGCCAGGGGAACGGGTAGCGGTCCCGGCAGTGGTCTTGGTAAGGGAGATTGCTGGCGGCGGCAGGTTGATCGGAACTGGGCTGGAAGAAGCGGTGACGGCGACCCCACCAGTGATATCAGCGGAGTTGGAGTAGTCTCCCCCACCGGCACCGGTGGCAATGGTGTCGTTGATCGTGTAGACGATGTTCGTGTTGAGGGGGACGACGAGATTCTGGTTGATCGTGCCAGTTCCAGAAGCTGGGCCGGTTGCAGTGGCACCGGCACCGGTGATCACACGGGTCCAGGTACGGGATGCGACGTTGAACGGGAGAGGATCAAAGACGTTGAAGTTCGTAGCGCCAGCCGGAGCGAGGTGGAAGAAAGACAACGTTGTCGTCTGGACACCTCCCTCGTTCAGAGTTGTCGATGTGTTGTTGGTCTTGGAGACGGCGACGGTCATCTCAGTTACCGGCCACGATCGAAGGCAGCGACTTCACAACTTCCATGCGTTCAAGCCTACCTCAGGGAGCGATCGGGAAAGGACGAAGGATGTGAAGCGCTACGCCTGGGTGACGATGTGGAGTGTGGTACCAGTGCCATCGAATGACAGCGCAGGAAGGCGGACGAACACCTTGGCGAACTCGTCGTAGTAGCCCGACACACTCACAGACTCACCGGGAAGGATGTCGGCACCCTGGAACTGGCCGACAGCGACACCGACGTTGGTGGCGGTCACAGAGTGGAGACCGGCGGTGGTTGTTCCAGCGGTGGTCTCCTCCGTGCGGACGATGGTGTTGTTCGCCGTTGTCGGGGCGGCGGCAGCGCACGAGCCAGGGGTGGCGGCGGCGATCTGTGGGGCGGTCGGAGTGACGACTGCACCGGCTGCATCGGTCCATACGATCGCACCAGCGACGCCGTTGGTCCTCGTAATGACACGGTTGAGAGCCTGACCGTTGACACACCAGACGGATGTCTCGAACTCGGTGTCGGACGCTGCGGGGGAGAAGGAGGAAGAGGTTGCCATGTGCCAATCCTACCCGTCACTCGTCTACGAGCGGGACACCTCAGCGGCGATGACACAGCAGGAAGGATCGTAGGCAGCCGAGACGATGCGCTCTGCGATGACCATGATGTCGTTGACGCCACGGTCGACAGCGGAGGTGGGGATGCCCTGCGGGTTGTCCTTCGTCTGCTCGCCCTGCTCGGGGGTGAGCAGCACCGGGCCACGACGGATCTGCACCATCGACGTGGCGTAGATCCATTCGGACGTACCGATGGCCTGGCCAGTCGGGCCGGTGCCGGGGTAGCCACGGCCGGGCACCACGATGTTGTCGAGCGGCGTCAGCCACACGTTGCCCTCACGACGGATCGACTGGCTGCCAGCCAGAGCGACGAACACGCCGGGGCGGACATGGATCATGTAGCGGCCGCCACGGGAGCAGTCACCGAGAGCGTCCTCGACAGCCGAGAGGGCCGTGAGCGGGGGCAGCGCACCAGCGGACACGACCGTCGCAGCGGGCGAGATGATCGGGTGGTTGTTCAGCGCCAGCGTGTCGAGCATCAGCTCGTTCTCCAGGAACCATGACTCAGCGGCCAGCAGCTTGCGGGTCGCACGGCCGAAGTAGTCACGCTCCTTGAACGAGAACGCCGAGCACTTGTCGCTGGAGTAGACGAAGAACGGAACGAACTCCACGATGGAAGGGTTGAGGCAGAACGTCTTGGTGTCACCGGCGTTCGGGCACAGAGCGCCGACAGCGCCCTCGCCGCAGCCCTCGGGGCTGTACGTGTAGCCGTTCTCCCAACGGGTGCCCGAGTCGGTGACGACATCGGCCGACGAGAGCAGCGAGATCCGGGGCGGGGTGAGCTGCGGAGGCTGGATGACGGCGCTCGGGCCTGGTGCTCCTGCGGCGGCGGTGAGAGACTGATCAGTCATGGCTCAAGTCTACTTCGGAGATGAGGCTGAGGCCGACAGCGTCAGGTGTACGTGCGGTGCACGTTGTTGCGCTTCAGATCGGGACTCCACACGAACGACGGTGACTGCAACTTGGTCGGGTTGTACGTCTTGATGGCGAGGTCCACCGAGTAGACACCCACGTACCCGTTCTGGAAGAAGTCGTCCGGCTGCTGGCCAACCTCCATCGACAGGCCACGGCGAGAGATCGACGTCACACGCTCAGGCAGAGCGCACTCACCGAGGCACGAGTGCTTCAGCAGCTCGCACGCCATGTCACGTGCAGCACGCTGCACCAGACGAGGTGGCGTCAAGCCGTGCTCCACGACGATCTCCCACACGTAGCCGTCGTTCTCGTTGTCGTCGGCCGAGCCACGGGCAGCCCACAGGTTGCCGCACGACGGCCACTCCTTGTCCCTGCTGGAGCGCACCAGCTCATGCCAGTTGTCGATGTGGTAGTCGGTCACTGGCTGGTACGCACCATCAGACCAGACGCTCACGATGCGGGTGATCGGCCACAGGCCGAGGTCGATCGCATCACGCTCGCAGCAGCAGCCACCACCGTTGCAGCCGCACGGGATGCACGGGCGGAGCGTGCTCTCGCACGTGCCATTGAACTGCCGACCGAGGAGGTAGTAGAGCAGTGTGGAAGCGTCCTCCACGGCATCGAGCACCTGCTGGCTGGTGGCTGTCAGACCTGCATCGTTGGCCACCTTGCAGCACTCCAGCACAGCGGCAGGGGTGATGAGTGGGAGGCACTCGAAGTGGTCAGTGAACGCAGCCATGAGCCAAGTCTACTCTGTGCCGTGAACGACAAGAGCCGCCCCGAAGGGCGGCTCTCGTGTGTTGGATCAAGCCCGAAGGCCTCAGATCACGGGCAGGTGCGGACTGCGGAGAGCGAGGCTCCGGTGCCGTTGGCGCACAGGTCGCTCACGATGGCGAGCGACTCGATGCCGCCGACCTGGCAGAGGCCGTTGAACTCCTCCATCCAGATCTGGTAGTCGTTCACGCTGTTCAGCGTGGAGTCACGGACCAGGCCGAGGTCGAGCGTGCCGTTGTCCAGGTAGAGCCACTGGCCCTCGGGGAACAGGAACCAGCGGACCTTGTTCGGGTAGTGACCGAGCGGACCGGCGACCGGGGCAGCGAGCTGCGGATCAGCGGCCAGGGTGTCCTGGGTCCAGGTCACCGACACGCCACGGCTGTCGAGCCATGCCTGCACCTGTGCGTCCGAGATGGAGAAGCGGCCGAGACCGTCGCCAGGACCCTGGGCAGCGATGTCGTTCGCCAGGACGCTCTTCAGCCAGAACGGCGCAACGAGGCGCAGCTTGACCGAGCCGCAGATGCGGTAGCGCTGCTTGAACGAGTCGACTGCGAAGCCGATCTGCTCCAGCACCGAGAACACGGCACCGTAGGTCTGGGTGGCTGTGATCTGAGTCGAACCGGCGTTCAGAGCGGTGAGCAGCTCCTGCTCCTGGTAGCGAGCGAACTCGACACGAGCCAGCTTCAGCCACGCCTCGACCTGCTCCGGGTAGGTGCGGGAACCGAAGTTGCCGAAGGTGAGGCACATCGAGGCGGCCTGCACGATGCAGGTGTTCTCGGTGCCGCAGATGACGTGCAGGCACGGCTTCGGTGCGGTCGGGCCAGCAGGCGTCTGCGTGGTGTAGCCAGCAGCATCCTGTGCGGCCGTCGTGCGACGGGTCGAACCGGCGAGATCGCTCAGCTTCGGCGGGGTGACGAAGCGGATGCCGCCACGGTCAGCCTTGAACGTCGGGAAGCTGTCACGCAGCGGGCGACACACATCGCCGTAGGTCTGGAGGTTGTACCACGGCGTCAGCGGGGCGCACAGGCCACCAGAGGCGACGATGGCGGACTCGGACGTCACGGCCTCAACGAGGCGGGTGTTGACGATGGCGTCGTCACCGAGGATGCGATCCTCGGGGAACTCGGCCTGGGCCGAGGCGACCAGGAAGCGGCCACCGGAGGTGATGTCAGCGGAGCGGGTGTCCGGGTGACGGGCGATGAACGCCGAGGCGACCTTCGACCAGGAATCGACTTCCTGACCGGCACGGAAGCCCCGCACGTCGGCGGCGATCTTGGCCAGCGGCTTTGCCTCGACGGCGGAAGCGGCGACGGGCTCGTCACCCTTCAGGCCCTTCGGGGAGATGACGACGGCCGGAGCCTCGGCTGCCTCGACGACCGGAGCGGTCTCCAGTGCCTCGGTGGCGTCGGTCTCGCAAGCAGCGGTGCCGCCCTTCTTCTTCTTGGCTGCCATCCAGGCGGCGAACTCACTGCCCTTGCTGTCAGCCACGAACTCGTCCTTCTCGGCCTGCTCGATGCGAGCGGCCATCTCGATGCGGACCTCAGCGATGACGTCGGCCAGAACGGTCAGCTCCTCGGCGTCGTCGTCGGAGAACGACTCGGCGGAGCGCTTCGCAGCGTACTCCTCCACGAGGTTCTCCTCGAAACGAGCCAGCTCGTCGTTGTCCAGCTCGTTCAGGTCCAGCTCGAAGGTCTCCTCGGTGCCGTCGAACTCCTCAGCGGTGTCGTTCTTTGCCATGGCTCAATCGTAGAGCACTGGCCTAAGACCGAATGACACACTAGGGACGAGCGAACACCATGAGATCTGCATCGAGGATGGCGATGCGTGCGGAAGCGCTCAGTGTCGTTGCACGTGCAACATCCTCAGCCTCGAACGGTGCCACGGGCTCGTCGTTGTCGTCGTCCTCGGCCTTGTTGTTCAAGCCGATCGAGCGGTCGATGAACTGCACCTGCTCGTCGATGTGCGAGATGAGCTGCGCAGCGTACGACTGGACGCTGGTGTTCAGCGGCGTCCCTGCCTCAGTGGCACGACGCAGCGTCTCCTGCGTGTCCATCATCTGCGAACGCACCGACGCCAGGAACGTGCGATCGAGATCGGACGCCCAGTTCACCGGCTCCTCCGGCATGTCGAACTCGTCGGCGGCCAGAGTGGCCTCCTTCTTGCAGTCCTCGCAGTCGTCCTCAGCCTGACCATCGCAGCCGCAGTCGGCCTTGAACTCCTCCGGCAGGATCATGCCAGCGGCGATGATGGACATGTCGGAGCTGGCCGAGCGAGGGATCGGGAAGCCAGGGGTGTTGACGGCCAGCAGGCCGATCATCTCCAGCGAGCCCGAGATCGAACGCCAGTCGCCGGACACACCAGCGGCACGCATGTTGGCCACCTGCACGGGGGTTGCGGTCGGGGCGACGGCACCGGAGTACCAGATGCCGAACTCGTCCTCGCCGGACGCCACGAACGCAGCGCCGAAGCCGGTGTGATCGTAGTGCGCCACGGCCGGGGCAGCAGCGAACTCGATCGGAGCGTGGCCGGTGTCGGCGGTGATGCGTCCGACACGACGTGCCTTGCCGCCAGCCGTCAGCACGGTGCCGGTCGAGAAGTACGAGTAGTTGCTGGCGCTGTGCGGTGGCTGGACACAGCGGTCCTTGTAGCCGACGTGGCAGGTGCCCCACAGGGCGGCGTGGCCGAACACGTGACCGTCAGCGGTGATGGTCAGCGGGGTCGGGCCGGTCAGGTTCGGGTTGTCGAACAGCTCGGGCCTCGGCTCCCACACCTCGCCGCCAGCGGCCAGGATCGGGGACTCGTCCACGGCGATCTTCGTCTCGTTGAACGAGCTGTGCAGCAGGGCCGTCACACCGATGATCGTGCCCTTCGTGAGCACCTTGCGCACACCCTCCGGGTACTCGACACCGGCCGACAGCTCCTCGGAGGTCACACCGGCGACGTCGGCGGAGACGTGAGCGATGACGCCCTCCTTGATCAGAGCACGGGCCTCCTGGCCTGCCTCGTCAGCGGAGAAGTAGCCCTTGCCGTAGACGTCCGAGCCGTCCTTCCAGACCTCGGTGACCATGCCGACGCCGGTGGCGGTCTTGTGCTGGCCCTCGGCGCTGTTGATGCGGTTCAGGGTCAGTGGGATTGGCAGCTCACGCCAGTCGATCGAGCCGGAGGTGAACATGCGTCCGTCCACGGTCGGCGTGTTCTCCTTGGCGATCAGCATCACGAAGCTGCCCGCCGAAGCGTCGGGCTCGTACACGAACTGTGGACGGTCCGGGGTTGCCTGGTCAGTCATGTGACCAGTCTACGTTGTAGCGCTCTACGCCTCCGACGTGATGGTCATGGTGATCGGGGGACCGAAGTTCGGGACGTAGGGCACGACCACGCAGGCACAGCCCCAGTGGTCGCCAGGACGGTACTTGAGGGTGCGCAGCCACCGGTCCTGCGGGGCGATGTCCAGCTCAGGTGCCTCCCAGTCTGAGAACACCAGGCCGTCGATCTGGAGGTGGCCGTTGAACGTCCGGCGCACGGTCTCACCGTACAGCCACAGCTTGTCGTTCGTCTCCAGCCCGTTGTCAGCCAGCACCTGTGAGAAGATCCGACCACCGGTCATGCCGGTGGACAGCGGCACCTCGACCTCAGCCGATCCACCCCCGAGATCGTTGAGTGTCGAGCGGATGTCACCGAACTGCACCTGGTACGGCGACGGAGGCTTCTGCCCGGTGCCCGGCACGTGATCAGGGGCGAAGAAGAACTCACCGAACACGTCGGTCTCGGTGAGCTGCTTGTTGATCAGCTCCTTCAGCTTGTCGATGTAGTCGTTCCGGCTGTCCTCGATCGCCTGGATGACGATCTCGCTGTAGACGTCCCACGGCAGGAAGTCCAGGTTCAGTCCGGTCGACAGGTCGTCGAGCTGGTCCCACAGCGCCGTCGCCAGGGCCAGGTACTCGGCCTCCATCTCCGGTGTGATCAGCTCGGACGGGTCCACGGCGGCAGCCACAAGCCCCATCGAGCTGAGGTGCTTCTGAGCGAGCGAACGCAGCTTCACCATCGCTTCGTTCTCGAACTTGGCGAGCGGGTACGGCGATGCAGCGGCAGCCGTCAGGTAGTCGTTGCTGGAGACCGTCTCCACGACGTTGATGTCCAGGGCCATCTACCCTGCCTTCGTGGCGCTGTCCTGCGGGAGACCAGCCGTGGCACGGCGAGAGGCCTGCGACGCCGGTGGGTTCGCACCAGGACCCTGCGGGGACTGGCCCCTCGGACCGTTGATCGACTTCGGAGCGCCGGGTGCAGGCTGCTCGGTCGGCTTGCCGGTCAGCGCCATCTTGGCGTCGGCCATCTTGATGCCGACACGCTTGGCGTACTCCTCCTCGGACGGCTTGTCGTCCTCCGAGAAGCCGTGCTCACGGCGCAGCGCCTCGTCCGAGATGATGAACCGGTCGTGCAGACCGTCAGCCTGAGCGGCCTTGTCCGGCAGGATCACGAGCTGGCTGGCGTCGTACCAGACCATGATGTCGTTCGGGTCGTCCACACCGGACGCCTTCAGCGCAACGTCCAGCTCCTGCTGCGACATCTTCGAGATCGCCTGCTTCAGGTACGTCTTGGAGAGCGCACCGCACGCCAGCTCCAGCAGCGGCTGGATGTGCGCCTGGAACGTGTCCTCACGAATCGACCAGGCCGTCCAGTGCGTCGCCTCACCAGCACCGAGGAGGACTTCCTTCGGCAGCTCCAGCGTGTTGGCGACCTGCTCGATGGCGATCTTGATCGACTCGTTCATGCCCTGCGTGTCAAACGCACGGGACATCGGCTCGTACTTCATGTTGGCGATCACAGCACCAGGACCGACGAGCAGCAGCGGCACGACAGCGGACGGGTGGTCCTCGTCACGCAGCGGTGCCGTCATGGACTCAGCGAGCGCCTGATACAGCGGGTTCGACTGCATGGCGTCAGGGTTCTGGCCCTGGTTCTGCCACGCCGGTGGCACCAGCTCCTGCGGCAGTGCCAGAATGCCGGAACCGGCGAGACGGCTACGGGCAGCAGCGTACTCGGCCTTGTTGAGGGCGACGATCTTCTCCAGCAGGCCCATCGCAGAACGGGTACCGGCGTCCGCCAGGTCGGACCACTCCGGGTGCTCCTTCCACACACGGATCGTCAGCGCACCCTCAGGGATGCGCTCACCGGACTGGCCGGGGAGACGACGGCGCATGAACTGGAGGTTGGAGCCAGCGGTCGTCAGCTCGTTGATTGAGACAGCGTCCCACGTCTGGTTGACCGAACCATCAGGCAGGGCCTCGGCCGAAGCGATCAGCCAGACCTCACCGACCAGGAACACGTTGCGGCCGATCTGCCGGAGCAGACCGGACTGGCCGCCACGAGGCGACCGGATGTTGCGCACGGCGTCAGCGAACGGGCCGGACGGGATGATGACCGGGTTCTGGTTCTCGGCGTCCTTCGGTGGACGGCGAGCAGCGACCAGCTTCGTCCGAGACATGGCAGAGCCGACGTAGTTCGTGGCGTAGTACAGGTGGCCCTCGGCGTCGTACATGCGGTACGCCTTGTTCTGCCACTGCTGGCGCTGGAGCTGGAGCTGAGCGCTGTCAGCATACGAGGACACACGGTAGATCGCACCGGATGCCGAGATGGCACCGATCGGATCAGGTGCCTCGCCCCGGCGACGGGAGAAGATGCCCACGGTCACTCACCGTCCAGGCGTGCGAACACTTCCTCGACACGCTCCAGCGGAACAGGGACGAGATCGTTCGGACCCGTGACCCACGACCAGATCGTCGGGAGGTTGGCCTGGATCAACGGGGTGGTGGCGGCAGCCCGCCCACAGCAGCTCATGGTTCAAGCCTACCCTAGAGCTTGTTGTCGATGAGAGCAGCGCCGATGCGCACGGTGTGAGCGAGCGCCAACGCCAGAACGACGTGTGGCCACAGCATGTACGCACCGAACTGGAGGACGCCGACCCACCACGACAGGCACCACGGGCAGTGCACCAGCTCACCGAGCTTCGTGCCCTTCTGGCAGTACCAGGCACCACCCGACCACACGTGCTTGCCACGCTTCGGGCGCTGATCCTGCTGCGGCACGACGAAGCCCTCGTACGGGAACTTCCGCCAGAACCAGTCACGCTGGCGCTCGAAGATCGAGTCACGGGCGATGAGCCTCCACCAACCGATCGCACCGAGGGTGAACAGGAGAGCGAGGAGCGGGGACAGGGATGCGATGGCTTCGGTGATGTTCATCATGCGTCGTCGTCCTCCAGCGTACCATCGTCCTCGTCGTCCGGGTCGGTCGGTAGCCCGAGCGCCTCGTTGCGGCGGCGCTCCTGGAGACGCTTGCGGCGCTCACGCCGCTCGATGCGGCGACGCTCGATCGGGATCATGCCGCCCCACAGGCCGAAGCGCTCACGGCGCTCCATCGCACCGTCGAGACAGGCCTGCCGGATCGGGCACACGTCACAGAGCATCTTGCCCTTGTTGTAGAACTCGGACGTGTCGCCGTACTGCTCCCACACCGTCCCGTCGTCCAGGAACTCGTCGCCGTTGTCATCCACGAGGTCAGGGTAGAACCAGGCGATCGGGGCTCCGAGGCAGGGAGCCTCGGACGTTGGGTTGTCCTTCCAGGTTGTCACGTCACTACCAGCCTACAGGCGCTCAGAGCGCCGTGGCTGGTCTAGGGCTACCTGGACACCAGATCGGGTCCTGCGTCGCTCAGAGAGGCTCTGAGAGGCCTCTCAGAGGGCCTCAGGGTGAGCGGCGAACCACTCGGCATCGGGCTGGTAAGGCTTCTGCCCAGAGCACCCGCAGCCGAGCTGCACCACGAGACGGAACGGACCGGCCTCGGCGTTCGAGCCGTCAGCGTTCAGCGCCTCCCAGGCCTCACCGGCCTTGACGGTCTCGACCAGGTTGTAGGTCGCCAGCACGTCACCGGTCACCGGGTTCTTGGCGATCGCCTGCGTGTCCGTCAGGTCGACGTTGATGTTGCGGAAGAGCCGGGTGCTGTTGTGGAACAAGGCGGCGTTGATGCGGGTCTCGGTCATGGTCTCAGCCTAGCATCCGACTCGGACCGGTGGTCTGGTGCTCCCGCCCGGACTTGAACCGAGAGGTGCCCGCTTAGGAGGCGGGGCCTGTTCCCACCGGGAGCGTGTGTGCGGATGCCTGGCCCTCGCACAGGGCACGTCGGGCTGAGCCTTCGCTGGAAGCGGGATGACGCCGTTTGGACTTGGCGTCCCCGGCAGGAGTCGAACCTGCGTGCCAGCCTTCGGAGGGCTAGACCTGCTTCCCTCAGCAGGGACTCGATTGGCTCCGTCGAGAGGACTCGCACCCCTACAAGACCGTGAACAGCGGCCCGTGCTTCTTTGACACTACGACGGAATGGTGCCTCCCCAGGGAGTCGAACCCTGTCCGCAATGGTTAAGAGCCACGAATGCAACCGTTACACCCGAGAGGCATGGATCTAGCTTGTACTGCGCTCCGCCCCCTGGGATCGAACCAGGCTCCGTCTCGGTTAACAGCCGAGTGCTCTCGCCGTGAGTGCTAGAGCGGAATGGTGCCTCGTGAAGGAGTCGAACCTTCTCATCAGGATTCGTAGTCCCGAGTCCGCATCCCTCGGACGAGGCAGGTTGTTGGCAACCGAGAGAGATGATGGATGGGGTGACCGAAGGGACTCGAACCCTCACGAACAGGGACACAACCTGTCATGCTACCGTTACATCACAGCCACAGTGGGAGCGACAGGACTCGAACCTGCATGCGTCCCCTTTCGGGCGGTGCCTTTGATGCACCCGGCTCGCCATTGGCCTACGCTCCCTTGGAGCCCACGTGCCCTCGCCCACTTCCATGGAGCGCTTGAGGGTATCCTGCACGGGCTCTCGGTGCCGTGCTTCACCTCCCCGTGGACGGGGGAGGAACCGTTGGTGACCGTGGCGGGACTTGAACCCGCAAACTCGTGAGAGACTGGGGTCTGAGCCCAGCGGGTATGCCAGTTCCCCTACACGGCCTTGGCCCTGTCGCACGGAGTTGAACCGTGCCTAACCCCTGGACACGGGGCCGTGCTTCCCAACACTTCGACAGGATGGTGGTCTTGGAGGGACTCGAACCCTCACGGCCCGAAGGCCACGGCGTCTCAGGCCGCTGGGTATGCCAGTTCCCCTACAAGACCATGTCGTCCACGGCGCAGCCCTCTCAGTGGGCATTCCTGACGATGCTCCGTCTGCATTGCAGCGGACGAAGGAGACTGGCGACGCTACGGGGAGTTGAACCCCGCCGACCTCCTGGACAGGGAGGCATGCTTCCGCAACATCTTAGCGCCATGGTCCTGGTACGAGGAGTTGAACCCCGCCCGGCATCGTATCAGGATGCTTGGCACAACCGGTGCCCTACCAGGAAGATCTCGTTCTCACGCTGCGAGTCAGCTTGACGCCTCGGGCACTTCTCGTCCCGTGCGCTTCGTCCCTCGTGCACAAGGGAACGGTGAGATGGTCGGCCGAGGCAGAGTCGAACTGCCTACCTCCAGGGTGTCATCCTGGTGCTCCTCCAGTCAAGCTGTCGGCCGGTTGGTCGCCGTAGAGGGAATCGAACCCCCGACGCCTACGGTGTGAACGTAGCGCTCTGCCACTGAGCTACACGGCGTAGATCTCCACCAGCCCCCAGCTACGACGGGACTCGAACCCGCATCCCCGGTCGTTCATAGGACCGGTGCTCTCCCATTGAGCTACGCTACTGCCGGGCTGATGGATTGGAGCGACATGTCGGGGACGATCCGACGCCTTCGGGGTGGAAGCCCGACGTGCTGCCAGTAACACCTATGTCGCATGGAGCCCCGTCCCGGAGTTGAACCGGGTCTGCTCGCTTACGAGGCGAGCGTCCGACCTCTCGGCCGGGGCATGAGATTGGAGCGGTCACCGGGAGTCGAACCCGGGCCTGGACGTTGGCAACGTCCGGTGCTGCCGTAACACCTTGACCGCATGGAGCCGTCTGCCGGGATCGAACCGGCTGCCTCTCGCTTACAAGACGAGCGCAGTGCCTTCACTGCTAAGACGGCGTGGAGCCCTACGAGCGAGTTGAACGCTCTCTCCGTCCGTACCAAGGACGGGTCCTCCCACGAGGGTAGGGCATGGTGGCTGCGGCAGGAGTCGAACCTGCGACACCGGGGATTTCAATCCCGTGCTCTTCCAACTGAGCTACGCAGCCGTGGATGTTCTGGCGGAGACCGGAGGAATCGAACCTCACTCTCACGAGCGCACGTCTTTCCAGGACGGCCCGATCACCATCACGGGTCAGTCTCCAATGGCGGGAAGCGGAGCAGTCGAAGCCCACACCGTGAGGTGCCCTTCCGCTAGCAACGGAGCCCGACGCCTTGCCGGTTCACTTCCCAGTGGCGGAGCGCCGAGGTCCCGACCCCCAGCCCGTGAGGGCCGATCCGCTTTCAAGGCGGTCCCGGCACCCTGCCGGTTGACACTCCGTGGCGGAGAGCGGAGCACTCGAAGCCCACACCGTGAAAGTGCCAGCCGCTTTCGAGGCGGTGCCGGTACGCCTGTCCGGTTCACTCTCCATGAGATCGCTCTCTCAGACTCCCCTGCGGTGCGGTGTGCGGAGCTGGGCCTGCTGAGAGAACTTGGTGGGAGCGCAGGGGGTCGAACCCCGGATGCCCGAAGGCGTCGCATGTACAGTGCGCTGGACGGTCCGTCGTCCACCACTCCCTTGGAGCTGCACCTGGGAGTCGAACCCAGTTACTCCGCTTTGCAGGCGGATGCCCGGCCGTCTGGCTCGTGCAGCATGGTCAGGCACCGGTGAGTCGAACACCGTGTCTCTCGAATCCGAATCGAGTGGATTGCCATCTTCCTCGTGCCTGTAGAACTTGGAGCGCTCTTCCACTTGAGCTACCGACAGCTTCCGCCATCAGGCGGGGGACCGAACCCCGCATCGTTCTCCAGTCGGCTATGGACGGGTCGAACGTCCTCTACCTGGTCCCAAACCAGGCGTGCCACCGTGAACACTCATAGCCGGTGTGGCACAGCTTCAGTGGGCGCTGTGCGGCCCTGTGCCAGATCCAGGAGTCGAACCCGGCTGTCTGCCCGTATGAAGGGCGGTGGTCCCGTGACCATCTGGCAAGATGTCATCCGTACCTATCTTGTGGAGCATCGGGTGATCGAAACCCGCCTTCAAGGTTGCAAACCTAGTGTGCCGCCGACAACACCTATGCCCCATGGTGGCGATAGCCGGAGTCGCACCGGCTTGACCAGGGTTATGAGCCCTGTTGAGATACTGACCTCCCACACGCAGTGGAGCATCAGGGACTTGAACCCTGCACCTCTTGCATGCCATGCAAGCGCTCTGCCAGATGAGCTAATGCCCCGAGTCCCGAGCAACGGCGTCCCGCCTCGGGCCACGATACAGCGTGGGACTGTCCACACCTCGTAGTGGTCAACGAGCAGTCAGATGGCCTTGACTGCCAGAGGCGGGAGTACGGGTGAACGGCAGCTCCTCTAGCCGTGTACGCAGCGACGGGCTTCCCCGGCGACTGCCTCAATGGGTGCGATCAGGGCTCGCACCGGGCCTCGCTCCCCTCCATGGGCTCGAACCACGATCTCCGGGGTCAGAACCCGGCATCCTGCCATTGAACGAAAGGGGAATGGCGACGCATGGGGGTTTCGATCCCCCTCCTCCGAGGTGAAAGCTCGGCATCCTAGCCAGTAGATCGAATGCGTCATGTAGAGCGAGCACCGACGTGGTGACTGACTGCTCGGCGGGTAGCTACGGCCGCTTCGCTGTGCTTCGGGCTACTCCGGCGCTAACGGGCCGGTGCCGACTGACTCGAACGAGCTGGCCGAGCATCGGGCCTCACTGGCCCGCCTCGCACTCTGTCGTTCGTGTGCTTCACGCTTGTCGATGTTCTGGCGGGAGAACAAGGAATCGAACCCTGTCCTGTGCGACGGGTTGGAGCCGTGCCGGTTGACCATTACCATTCTCCCAAGATCGCCCATCGCACGACTACCCGCACCTCTGTGCGAGCGCCGCCGATGAGCTTGGTAGCCCGTAGGGGAGTTGAACCCCTCTCTCCAGATTGAGAATCTAGCGTCCTGCCGATGAACGAACGGGCCATGTGCTCACTTCAACTTCTCGGGTGCGTAGAGCTTGAGCATCTCCACGCACCATGCAATCTTGTCCTCTACACGCTGTCCGGTCGGCTGCTGCGTCGTCCACAGTTCCAGGTTCTCCAGACGATTGTCGTCCTTGATCCCGTTGAGGTGGTGCACGTTCTCCGCCGTGAGAAGCGGGCGACCGAGATGGCGAGCCATCACGAGACGATGCTCCAGCACGTACGGATCGTGCTTGTGGTAGCGGTACTCCAGCGGAGCTGGAACCTTGACGTATCCCGCCTTCGTGTATCGCTTTCCTCCGACGAGGAGAGTTTGCACCTGGCGGGAAGCCCCCGCACAGGTGCGGCACTTCCGTCCAGGTGTGGATGGCTTACCGCAGTCAGGACACGGGGTCTTGATCTTCGGTGGACGGTTACGTGTCGTCATCGAAACAGTCTATCATGTGTTTCGATGTGTTGTGGACCTGTGGCGAGTTGAACGCCAGTCCAAGATGTTGTCTGAGTCTGTTCTACGTGGAGTGTCCCCTGTGTCGCTCGGGGCGAGCGTACTGCTGTTGCCCGATCACTGCTCAGGCTGGCAGGTTCTTGCCGGTTCTCCGCTGGCTCGGCTCACGATTGGGTAACAAGGTCCGTGAGAACCCCGGTGTGTATCCGACCCGGTTGGGTCAGACACAGACGAGCATGCTGGCGCAGAGCGCAGCGTACTCGGCGTCGATGTTGCTCATCGCAACTTCGACCACGGTGTCGATGTTTGTGGCATCTGTTGGTTGTACGGTGATGCAAGCGCCGTACTACTCGTCCACGCCAGTTGTTCTTCTCACATCCTGTCGAAACCCGGCAGGCCCGTGTGTTGCATGTTACCCCCTACCTCGGCTCATGCTTCGTCGCCTGTACCACCATGCCTGCGACGATCCCCCGAACGACAGCGCTGCGAGCGGGCTTGCCCCCTCTGTGCGCTAGTGCTCGGTCGGACGGAGTTGGCGCTCCGTCCTAACATCTCTCTCGGTTGTCAATGAACTCACCTCGTCAGTGCCGTGATGGCGACCGACAGGACTTGTGATCTAGGGAACCCCGGCGAACTCTGGCGGGGGTCTCCCCCCTCCGGCTCAGCCGATGGAAGGGAGGGTCGTCAGACACCCGTGGAAGCCGTAGGGCTTCTGCTGGGCGTTCGCTGTGGTCCTCATGTCTGATGACTACTGTAGCACAGGTTCGGAGCGTTGGACGCACCATCTGCTGTGCCGTTCGTCACAGTGCAAGGGCCAGAATCGAACTGGCTGTGTGCCGAGCAGACTAGGCTCGGTGAGGTCCCATCCTCCCCCTCGCTGCTGGCCCTACCCGTTGCCGGGTGCCAGCGCCCTACCCGGCTTGGCCGGTTCGGGCAGATCACAGGTTCTTGCTGAAGATGACGTACAGAACTCACGACCTCACACCTACTCGCTCGCCTACCCTCCTCCCATCGTGGCCACTCCGGGGATGCTCTCGGCTCACTTCCAGTGCACGCTTCCGCTTCGCTCTGCTACCGTGCTCTCCCTCCCCGACCCTTCGTTCAACCGAAGCAGGGACTCGTCAGGGGTCGGATCGTCAGGTGCAACCACAGGCCCTTCGTCGGGGTCGTGCGCTCTGTACGCCATCTTCAGTTGTTCAAGGAACCTGTCGAGCCAGTGGGCGCTACGTCCTCTGTGCTCTGCGGGCCGGTGTTGCTGTCCCGCTGACAAGAACCACTCTAGTCCCTTCCTCCTCGGAACACCACCCCCTACTTGAGGGGTAGTCTCAGATCTTCGGTTCGGGCGGAACGATGCCCTGTAGGTACTCCGTGATCATCGCATCCTGCTCGTCGTCGGAGAGCTTGTCCCAGTTCTCGGGAAGCTCGAACACGAGCGGGCGCTTCGGATCACGGGGCACGCTACTCCTCCTCGGCCTCTGGAGCCTCGGGGGTCTCGTCCTCCAGGCGCTTGGCCTGCGTCAACCACTCACCGGGTCCACGGAACTTCGTCTTGATCTCGTCGGTCATGCTGCCTCCCTTCATGAGGCAAGACTACCATGAGTCACGGCTGCTCGTAGGTCCGCTTGTAGCCGTCCTTCAGCCTGGCGGTGCCCGGACCGACGTGCGGCGGGAAGTAGCCGTTGCCGTCCTGGAAGTTGTACGCACCACCGATGGCGTGCGATGCAGCGCCGATCGTCTCGACGTCACGGCTGCTGCTCACCACCAGCACCGGGTCGATGTCGATGCGTCCCGAGTCGTCGTCGTGGAACACACCGAGGTGGTGACCCTCACGCTCCAGGATCGGACCGAACCGCTGACGGGCCTCGTTCATCGCAGACTCCCACTCGGCGGGCGTCGGGTTCTCACGAACCGAGACCGTCTCCACGCCACGGTCCTTGACCGTGATGGCGTACTTGTTCACACCCTGCGGCAGGGCCTCACCGGTGTGAGCGTCGATCGTTGCGCCGCCCCACGGCTTGCGCACCTCGTCGTAGCTCTCGGACTTGATCTTCGACCAGTTCTGGTCCAGGCCCGTCGTCGGGCTGGCGTTGGCCTTCATCTTGTCGAGCTGCCCCTGACCAACCTTGGCCATGAACTGGAACTCGACGGCCGAGACCGGACGGCTGTCGCCACGGGCCTCGTCACGGGTGATGACCTTGTGCGGCCCACGCATCGCAGCGGCCTCAGCCTCGGCAGCGTTCTTCCGCTTCGTGGCCGTGCCCTTGAGCTGCGCCTTGCGACGGGTCACGTAGCGGTTGGCCTGCTCGGTGCCGGACTGGCCCTTGTAGTGGCCGTGCTCGGTGTACACGTGGTACTGGCCGGGGCTGCCCTCGACCGGGATAGCGTGCGGCTGGCCGAGACGACGCACGTCCGGACCGGGGCGGCGAGCGCCGGACGGACCAGGCAGCGAACCACCAGCACCGGCCGGAGGCGGCGCACAAGCGGCGCTGTGGCAGGCGAACACTGCCTCGGAGCGGGTCAGGACGATGCTCACCAGGTGCCCTTGCGCTTCGCAGCCCACGCACGGGACGGGGCACGGCCCTCGCCGGACAGGTAGGCGTCCTTGGCGGCGTCGTAGCCGTCGTCGGAGCCGTGGCTCCGAGGAGCGGCAGCACGACGGCCACGACCGGCGAGACCGGCACGGCCGGGGAACACCTTGGCCTTCGAGCCATCGGCCTTCGTGATCTCCACCTCGTCGTACGGCTTGCCGGGGCGAGCCTTGACGCCAGACACCGTCACCGGCCCGTGGTCACGGTCGTGGTAGCTCTGCCCGACACGAGCGCCCGAGATCGAGCCACCCTGTCCGGCAGGGGGCGGAGCGCACGCTGCCGAATGGCAAGCGAACACAGCGCTGGAGGAGGTCACCAGGATCATGCTTACAGCCTACCAGGACCGTGTGACAGGGTTAGGTCATCCAGGCGTGATTCCGTGGCGGTCCAGATAGGCAACCAAGGACGACATTGAGACCTCGCCCGATTCGATGTACCCCGCAACGATGTTGCACTTATGGCACAGAAGTTCACGGACCTCACCGGTCTCATGGTTGTGGTCAACGTGAAGCCACGGTGAGGACTTCCACTTTGAGTCAGGGCTGTGGCACATGGCGCAGCCTCCACCCTGCTCCTCCAACATCTTGAGGTACTGATCAGGGGAGATACCGTACTTCGACTTGAGGTTCCGTGCACGGCTGGCCCCTGGATTGCGTTCACGCCACGACTCATGCGCCAGCGCCTTGCACTGGATGCACTGAGGCTCCGGTCCAGGGCGATCCTTGCGGGGATGGAACTGGTCAACCGGCTTGAGGATCTTGCACTTCGTGCAGATCTTCTCGGTTGGCGGGACGTACGGCTTACGTGGCATCCACACAGTGTACACTACTGGTGGATGCCCCGGTCACATGGTAGAAGCCACTACCTGATAGGGCAGCCGCCCCCGATGCTGCAAGCGATCTCCTCGGAGCCCGTGTCGCCGGAGTCGTGCGCTCCACGGTCCGTCAGGCGCAGGTACTCGGCCTCGGTGATCGGCACGTACGGGGCCTGCGGACGGCTGGCGGTCGGGAACGCCGTCAGACCCTTCAGGAAGGGCGCACGGGCGGCGATGATGTCGTACAGGGCGTCAACCGTCGTGTCCTTCGGATCGAAGCTGGCGGTGTAGCTCACGGCGTTGCCGATCGTGCCGTGGCAGAACGCCTCGGTGACGAACTGGAGCACGGCGAGCTGGTCGTCCACCGAGACCTCGTCGGCCTGCTGGATCAGCGACGGATCGAACCGCTCCACCAGACCATCGGCCAGCGGGTAGCTGACGACCCACGTGTTCTCGGCGTACACGCACGGCTCCACAACCAGACCGGCCGCACGGGCCTCGTCCAGGCGGACGTCGCCGGTGGTGTAGCGGACGTTGCGGATCGCCCAGCGAGCGATGATGCAGGAGGCACCCGGCTGTGTGCCCGGCAGCAGGGCGATCGAGCCGTTCGGGGCGACGGCCGTGACCTTCACCGGCGACGGGATGCCGAGCAGTGCCGAGTAGTCGTCGGCCTCGTCACGGCAGATCTCAGCGAACCGGCGCAGCTTCGTGAACAGCAGCATGCTCTTCGGGATGTCCGAGTAGCGGACACCATGAGCGGCGGCCCAGCCCTGGAGACCGAGGAAGCCAGCTCCGATGCGGCGGTTGCGCTCCTCCACCGAGGACGACAGGTCGCTCTTCATGTCGGTGAGGGTCTGACGGATCAGGAACCGGGTCAGGGCACGGAAGCCCTCCTCGGCCAGCTCGTCGTTCGTGCCGATGGCGTCCAGGTTCACCGAGCCGATGTTGCAGGACTCGCCCTGCTCCAGCGGCACCTCGCCGCACGGGTTGGTGGCACGGACATCGCCGGGCTCACCGACCGACGCCAGCGAGCTGTTGTACAGGCCCGGCTCGCCGTTGCGGTAGATGCCCTCGGCCACCTTGCGCAGGACGTCACGGGCGTGGTCGCCCAGGATGCCCGGCTGGTCCAAGGTGGCGAAGAACACGTCGTCGACCTCCACCGAGATGTTCGTCGTCCAGTGGTGCATGTGGTCGTGCTTGCAGGACAGGAACTCGTAGATGTCCGGGTCGGCCCAGTGCATGATGGACATGCGAGCCGAACGGCGAGCGCCACCGGCCACCACGGCCGAGGCGAGAGCGTGATCGCACAGCATCGCCTCCAGGCCGGTGATCCTGCGACCCTGAGCGCCGTGCAGCACCCACAGGATGCCAGCGATGGCGCTGGCGAGCGGACCAGGGCCGGAGGCGGTGCCACCGAACGTCTTGATCTCGGCACCAGCCGGACGGACCGGCGTCAGGTCGAGACGGAGCTTCTCACCGGTAACGGCGATGTCGAACACCTGACCCCAGGCATCGGCCCAGCCCTCACGGCTGTCGGCCACCGGGACAGCGTCGGTCATGGTGTCGGTCCAGAACGCACCAGCAGCCTCACGGACGGCGATGTAGTCCGGGTGGCGGTGGTCGCACGTGATCCGCACCGAGAACCCCGTGCTGACCGGATCGGTCACGGCCAGGTACTCGGCGGAGTAGTTGGCACCGACACCACCACCGAGCAGCAGCATCGAGCCGACGAACTCGAAGTGATCGGCCAGCCGGTGCGTGAACGGGGCACGCCAGCAGTTCCGACGAGCCTCACCGGGGATGCCCGGCACGCCGGTCACCCACAGGTGGCGGCCAGCGGGCAGGAGGCGGAAGTCATCCATGAAGCTGCGAAGCTGGTGATCCTCACCGATCGGGCGGTAGCGATCGAGTGCTGTGTTGCCCTCGACGACACGGCGGACCGTGTCGTACCAGGTCTCGTTCGAGCCGTCCGGCAGCGGGCGGCTGTACGTGCGGTTGAACACGTCACGGCCGATCGGGCCGAAGGCGGGGGTGCGTGGGGAGTCGGTGATGAGTGTCATGAGATCTGGTCCTTCCGTAGAGACGAAGAACGACCCCTGGTGGAGGGGCCGTTCCTGTACCGGCGCTACCGATTCGGTGCGCCTGGCTGTCTGGTGGTGAGTGACCAGTCTACCCGTGATCGGCTCGGACGGCCGACCTCTATGGCGAAACTTCTACCGCTGCGACCAGGCCGAGTAGCGGGCTGCGGCGTTCGTCGGCTTCGGCTTCGCCAGCTTCGCCAGACGTGCCTCCTCGTCCTTCACGTGCTGTGCGATGCCCTTCGTGCTGGACGGGATGGACGGCTTCAGCGCCGACCGGCGTGCCCGCATCTTCGCCAGGATGTCGTTCATCGCCGTGGTGTCCTCGGCAGCGTTGCGGCGGTCCTTGCCGGTACCCTTGCTGCCACCGGTGCCACCCGACGTCGGGGGACGACACGCCGATGAGTGGCATGCGAACACAGCGGCGGAGTTGGTCAGGATGACAGCCATGACCCTACTCTACTTGCCGTACTGCTTCCTCAAGGACTTCAGGTACTTGGCAGAGTGTGCGGTCTTGGCCGACACGACGTTCACACGGCCCTTCTTCCTGAACTTGAGGCGGGAGTTGGCGATCGCAGCGGCCTTCGACTTGTCGTAGCCCTTCGACCGGAGGATGTCGTACAGGTGCGGCCACTTCAGCGAAGCGGACCGGCCGTACTTGCCCTTCGGCGGCGCAGCAGCGGTCAGGGACTCGGGGTCCCACGAGATGACGACGGTGGACATCAGAGGTTGGCCGGGACCTTGGCGTGGAGAGCGTTCGCCCTGGCACGGATGTGAGCGTTGATCTTGGCCTTCGAGTCCGACGAGCTGTTGCGGTAGGCGATCGCCGCACGCAGGTGCTTCTTGTCCGGGATCGGGAACTTGCCGTCCGGCAGGGCGATGCCCGACTTGGCGTACGCCTTGCGGCTCGCCTTCGTGAGCTTGATCTTGGCCATGATCAGCCGAACTTGGCCTTGATGGCTGCGAGCTGCGGGTCGTTCTTCCACTTCTTCGTGGTGACGCCTTCCTTGGCGTTCTTCGCACGGGCGGCGTCAGCCTTCTTGCTGTTCGCACCCTTGGCGATGCCACGGAGGCCTCCCTGGCCCTTCTCACGGTCGGCCCACGAGCCACGGGAACGCTCCTGCGCCGTCTTGTACTCCTTCGACTTCTTGGCGGCGTTGTACGAACGCATGATGGCGTACGAGCGGCGGCTGTTCTCGGAGAACGGAACGTGGATCTTGCCACGCTTGCCGCCCTTCTTGAACGTGAAGCGGCCGTTCGACTTGTCGTGGAACGGGTTGTAGAACTCCTCGACGGAAGCGTCGTCGGCGGTCAGGGTCTCGGTGGTCATGAGATCCACTCTACACTCACAGACTCGCCCGGCTGGACAGGTCAGCGGAGCACACCCGGCAGCCGTGGTAGGTCGGACGGCAGGAAGAACTCAGCGAGCCCGCCACCCAGCATCACCTTCGTCATGCCGTGCACGAACGCATCCAGCCGGTCAGGGGACGGCTTGCCGGGCACCCACTGCACCATCTGGTCCTCCAGCCGGTCGTACGTACCGACGTGGTGGATGCGGTCCTGCTCAGCGAGAGCACCGATCGGTTCGGCACGAAGAGACTTGCCCCGGACCGAGTAGACCTTGTTGACCGGCACCTTCTCATCCACCGTGTGGATCGTGTGCAGCACCAGGTCGTAGCCCTGGTTCACCTCGGCCACCACGCTGTTGGCGCTCCACTTGTGGTACATCTGGACCACCATCGTGGCCCAGGCGTCCGGGCTCGGACGCTTCAGGCTGGCGTCCTCCAGCACGTAGCCCTGACCATCACGGCCACGACCGACGACCACGATGCCGCACTCGGTCTCACGCTCGGTGGTCTGGCTCATGTTCGGGTCGACACCGACCACGATCTCAGCCATGTCCTCCTTCGTGACCTTGCCGAAGTCGATCCTGTTCTTGTCGATCTGCGGACGCTTCCAGAGCGCACCCGGCTCCTCCAGGATCAGCTCGGCGTACAGCTCCTGCCGTCCGAGGGTCGTACCCTCGTACCGAGCACGGAGGCTGGCCAGGGTCGAGTCGGCCAGGTTGGCGGCGTTGTCGAACGTCGAGCCGGTCGTGATCTTCACACGGTCCGGCTCGATCCGGGACCGGTTCACCAGCTCGATGATCAGCGGCGTCGGCTTCGGGGTGGTCGTGATGACCATCTTCGGGTTGCGTCCGAGACGCAGACCCATCAGGGCCATGTCGTAGGTGCCCTGAGCGTACTGCATGGCGCACAGCTCATCCATCCACAGGTAGTGCGACTGGAAGCCACGGAGCTTCTCCGGGTCGCCACCGGAGAACGTGGAGGCGTACGAGCCGTTCTTCAGCCGGAGCTGGCCCAGCGAGCGGTTGTACTTCTGGATCAGCGCCGGGTTGATGACGGCCAGCAGTCCGGACTCACCCTCGATGCACACGTCACGGGCAGCTCCGATCGTCTGGCCGATGATGCCGACACGGCAGCCAGGCTCAGCCATCAGGCGTTCCTTGATGAACTCGGCACCGGTGCGAGTCTTGCCGAAGCCACGACCGGCCAGCAGCAGCCACAGGTCCCAGTCACCCTCGGGAGGAAGCTGGTTCGGCCGTGCCCAGTTGCGCCAGTTGAACTTCAGTTCGTCCATGAACCTGGACTTCTGGTCCAGGGTCCACGAGTCCCATTCCGGTGGGAGAAGGCTTGAGTCAGACACGCTGACTCAAGCCTAGCACCTGATCAGGAGGGAGGGCTGTAGTCCTCACGGTCGAGACGGTCGGCCGCCTCTTCCCGGCTGAGGTCCCAGTCCTGCGGCTCGGAGTCCCACTCCTCATCGGTGGAGGAGACCCGGTACATGACGGCCGAGAACACGGCGTCCGGCGTCCACTCGTCGGTGTCGTCGGTGAGGGGGGATGGTGTTGGTGTGCTCATCAGAGACCTGCTTCCTTCATGGCGGCACGAGCGCTGTCCCACCGTTCGAGACGGTCGCCCTTCGATGCCTGTCCTCCACCGTAGTGCACCCAGATCAGAGCCTGGAACTCGTGCGGCTTCATGCCCTTGAACTGCGCCGGGTACTTGGCGGCGAGACGATCGAGCGCCTGACGGGTCAGCACGGTCGTGTCACGGAACATGGCGTCACCGGACTTGATGCCCTCGGACTTCGACGCCGGGCCACGCTGGAAGATGTCCTGCGCCGTGGTCGGAGCGATGCCGTTCGGGGAGCGCTCCTTCATCGTCAGACGGTCGATGGTGTCCGTCGTGTCGATGCCCTTGGCGCTGACGTGCAGCGGCAGGTTGCCAGCCATGATGCGGTAGTGCCACGTGTCGTTCGTGGAGCTGTAGTCGGCGTCAGGGTTGCGGATGTTCGAGTAGAACGAGCTGTACTTCGGGCCGGAGATCGCCTGGCGAGGCGTGACCTCGTTGCGGAGCACGGCGACGGCCTGCTTCACCTGCTGCGTACCCTTCGAGGTGAAGAACGGGTACGGCGGCGGCGTCTCGATCTGCGTCTTGGTGGAGCGCATGCCGGGCTTGCCGTCCTTGCTGGACTGGTCGTACCACTCCTGGAACGAGGCGTGACCCCGGACCGTGTTGGCGGCGTACAGCAGCTCGGTCAGCGTGCCGGAGTCGAGATCGTTCGAGTTGATCTTGCCAGGTGTCAGACCATGATCCACGAGACCGACCTTGCCGACGCCCTTCGTGGACTTCTGAGCACGCCAGTTCATCATGTCGATGTGAGCCTGCGTCACCTCGATGTCGATCGGGTTGCGGACGATGTTGGCGAGCGCACGGGCTGTCTCGATGTTGCCGTTGGCGGTGCCTGACCAGAGACGACCAGCCGACAGGGCAGCGGTGGCGGCGACCACGTTGTCCAGGTCGATGCCGGTTGCCTTGGCGATGTCCTGGCAGTCCTGGTGAGCGACCGTGTACCACTTCGAGTCGTGGTGACCCTGAGCGGCCTGCTCGGCATCAACTGCGCCGGTGCGAGGGTTGATGCCCATCGCCAGCTCACCAGCGATCTCGAAGTTCTTGACGTACTGCTCGTCGGTCGGACCGATCGCATCCCACTCAGCACGGACCTTCGCCTCGGTCTTGGCCGAGAACTTCGTCGGGTTGCCGTGCTCGTCGAGACCCTCGACGGAGAACGTGCCGTCCGGGTTCACCTTCTTGTTGCCAGCGTCACGGCGGCCAGGGTAGAGCAGGTCGAGATCCTTGTCGGATGACGGCTTGGCACCGGAGCCACCACCACCATGAGCGACGCCACCCGACTTGCCGCCGCCCTTGCCGATCGAGCCACCGGTACCACCAGCGGACGGGGGAGCACACGCAGCGGAGTGACAAGCGAACTCATCGACAGCCAGGAAGCCACCCTCCTGGAGGAAGGACTCGGCCTCGAACGAGACGACGGTGTCCTCCTCCTCTACGGTCAGGATCGGGCGCTCAGGCGAGAGCGCAGCAAGCAGGGTGCGAAGGTCCACGGATGCAGTCTAGCTCACCCAGCGCTGGACGAGATTCATGACCTTGTCCTCCAGATCCTCCAGCGTCCCGTCGTTGATGATCTCGGCCGTGGAGAACGGGAACGCCAGACCGGCGTCCGAGGCGTGGCCGTTCACCGAGCTGACGCCAGGGCGGATGACCAGGATCAGATGGTCGCAGACGGCGGCCTCGTTCGGGAACCGGACGTCCGGCACCACGTACGTCTTGCCGGGCTCCAGGGTCGAGAGAGTGCGGTTCACCCAGTAGTCCGGGTCGATCTCACGGTGCACGTCGGTACCGTAGACCTGGAGGAGGCGGCGCAGCTCCGGGTACTTGGCCTTGGCCTCGGTGTAGCCGTGCCACTCGATCGCCTGCTGGTACGTGGTCGGGACCGGATCGAGTGGGACTCCGTCCACGTAGTCGAACTGCTTGCGGATGGCGACGATCGGGTTGAGGGTCCAGATGTCACGCCGGAGCGGATCGGCCCACGAGACCTTCGATGCGTCCGTGTGCCTGAGGATGACGTCAGCGACCGCATCCTTCCCTGCCGTTGCGTAGCCAGTGACCCCGATGAGCATGATGGTGACCTCCGTAGTAGTTGCGACCAGTCTAGACCATGATCCGGACGCTGGTCAGGGAATCGAGTCGACCAGCCCGACATCTTCGAGATCAGCCGAGTTGGCCATCTCGATCTCGCCGGGCATCGGCTCGTTGAACAGGTACGCAGCCGATGGCCACTGCACGTGACCAACCGACACGATGTGTGGCGATCCGGGGAAGGCGAACCGAGAGGGGACCATCCACCGAGCCTACCACCTCATGCGTGGACGGGGGCCGTGAGCCTCCAGCTCCACGCCACAGCCCTCGCACGCACCGACCCTGGCCACCGGCACCCAGGCAGCGCCGAGCAGCTTGGCACAGGGCTGGCACGAAGAGTGCTTCGCCCCCGCCCACACGGCCACACCGAACTGGCGGGGCTCGGGATCAGCCGTCGTCATCCAGCACCATGAGCATGCCGGAGCCGACCTCGGCCGCACGGACAGCCTGGAGCCAGGCACGGTCCGTCTTGCCGTCGTACAGCAGCCAGGCCAGCGAGCGCACGTCGTGCGGCAGGTTGGCCATGTGCTTGGCGGCCTCACCACGGTTCGTGGACTCACGTGCGATGACGTCAGCCCAGTTGGCGGCGTTGGTGTAGGCCTTCGCCGCCTGCACGTTGATGTCATGGATGATCGCCTCCACAGCCGAGTCCAGCTCGTCCGGGATCATCTCCAGGAACGCCTCCCACAGCTCGCCACCGGCCTCCTCGCCCAGCTCCAACGACTCGATGTACTTCTCGAACACACGCTTCGGGGTCAGGCCCGTCATCAGCTTGTGCAGCGTCAGGTACCGGTGGAACTTGACCTTGAGGCGGTGCGCCGGAGCGTCCTCCCGTGGCCACACCATGACGAAGCCCTCACGGTTGTCACCGTTCTCCGGGTCCTCGGTCAGCGCCACCAGATCACGCAGGGCCACGCCGGAGCGCTCCACACAGGTGTCGCCACCCCAGCCGGTCTCAGCGGCCACGTCCTCCGGGTGCTTCCAGTCCTTGCCGGACTCCAGCTCGACCTCACCGAGCAGCACGAGACCACGGTAGTCGCCGTAGTCGACGACCACCCGGTTGAGCGAGCCGAAGATGCCCTCGAACAGGGCCGTGGTTCCGGGGTTCGGCCTCCAGCCCTTCAGGAACTCACGTGCAGCGTCGGCGTGCGGCGTCGTGAACGAGCCCTTCGTCCAGATCAGCAGCTCGCCCTCGTACTCACCGACGTGGATCAGCGAGCCGTCCATCTTGTCGAACGCCGAGTGGAACGTGTCCAGCGGCGGGATGACGGCGATCGGGTCCCCGACAGCGAAGAACTTCGGGAGGCCACGGCCGATGATCCGACCGTCGTCGTGGACGACGAGACCACGAGCGTTCTTCGTGACATCGTCCCACGCACGCTCGAACTGCACGGTGCGTGTGTAGCACACGACCGACAACGGCAACTCCGGGTGACGTGACACGTTGACGTAGCCACGGTCCTTGTAGTCGTTGATGATGTCCCAGGTGATGTTCACGAGATGAACCAGCCGATCAGTAGTGCGGACAGGATGATGATGGTCAGGAGGAAGCCCGGCGAGAACTCGGTCACGATGCCGTCGTCGTCGTCCTCACCGTCATCGACGTAGAGGTAGCCGAGATCGCTCACGTTGCAGCCGCCATCTTGCGGATGACGTCCTCGGGCACCGGGTCCGGCCGGGCAGCGTTGCGCTCCAGGCACAGCTCCAGCGGCACGTCCAGGAACGAGCGCTCGGTGTACTCGGCACCGTAGCGGAACGCCAGGTCCCGCCAGTGCTTGCGGTACTTCCGCTTCAAGTTCGTGTCCGAGACGATGGCGGTCTTGCCGTCACGCAGGGCGTCACGGACCGTCACGTAGCAGACGTCGGTCACCTCCATCTCCATCGAGTGGTTGCGGCGGTCACCGGTCAGGCGCAGACGCACCTCGTCACGCTCGACCTTGATCGTGTTCTCGGGGTCGGCGGCGACCTGGGTGTCGGCCCAGTAGCTCTTGCCCGAGCCGGGCAGTCCGATGGTAAGGATGAGGTGTGCAGTCATGAGGTGCCTTTCAGCGGAGAGGGTACTCGATACGGTCGTCGCCCCACCAGAAGCCGATGCGGTCGAACAGGATCGGCAGGCCGACGAACGGCTTCGGGTCGATCTCGATGCCGTAGCCGAGGGTGACGTGAGGGGTGAAGTTCGGGAAGCGGGAGGGAGGGATCGTCGGGACGAACGTGGTGAGCAGGTTGCGCACCGTGCCGACGTGGCGGTTGGTCAGAAGGAGCACCTGAGCCTGAGGGTCGTCGCTACCGAGCCCGGAGACGGCCTCCACGTGCTCTGTGAGCGACGAAGCGACCTCGGCGGCCTTCCGACAGCCGACCGCCAGTTCTGAGCGCCCTACGGCCTCCCTGTCGGCCTCTGCGAGGAAGTGGAGCGTGCAGTGCAGCTCCGTCGCCGGGTCGCCGTTCGGCAGGGCCAGGCGGCGGGCCGACTCGACGGTCGGCAGCAGCACGATGACGGCCGACTTGCGTGCGAGCGTGGGGGTCTTGGTCTTGGCCATCAGTCGTTCCTCTCGAAGCGGCGGTGCAGGGCGCTGAAGAGCGCCCGCTTGGTGTGGCACACGGCCACGCCGTACTTGGCGCAGGTGATCTCCACGTTGTCGTAGCGGTAGAAGGTCGTCGGGCAGCACACGAGCACACGGCCCGGCTTGGAGCCGAGCACCAGGCCCAGCTCCAGCAGACTGATCGGGGACTTCGTCGCCGGGTCGAAGTAGAACACGACCAGGTCGGCACGGGCGATGCCGTTCAGCTCCCACGTGATCTGCTCGTGCAGGTCGTCGGGGCTCATGTCGCTCCAGGCCTCCCGGCGAGGGTCCAGGATCGTGACGGCCACGCCCTCCATGTAGGCGGCCAGCTCGGCCTGCCACGGCTCGGCCGTGCCCATCTCGATCGACCCTGCCGTGAACACGGTAGGGTAAGTCGGATCGGGGACTGGGTTCGGGGCCTTGACGAGGATCATGTCCACCATCCTAGACCCCGAACCGGGGAACCGGTCATCAGAACCGCCGAGCGCAGATCGGGCCGAGACCGATCGCACGGCTGGTCTCGTCGGTGAGCTGCTTGTGGCAGCAGGCGCACACCGAGAAGTGCAGACCGTAGCGGGTGGCGGCGGCCTTCGGGTCGACGGCGATCTCGGCCAGGATGCGGGTGCGCTCGGCACCCTTGATCGGGTAGCGCTCGTCCGAGGCGGCGACACGGAGGAACGTGAAGCCCGCCCACTTGCCACGGCTCGGCGTCTCGACGTCGTAGAAGCGGAGCGCTCCGTCCTTGCCGTCGAGAGCGTACGAGCCGTCGGGGACGACCGTGGCGGCCTTCGGGGCGACCGGAGCGGCCACCACCGGAGCGGGGGCCTGAGCGGCCTCCTGGAGCCGGGCCAGGGTGGCCTGCGCACGGGTGATCCGGTCCGACACGACGACGGTGGTCTCGGTCGGAGCGGTCTCCAGCACGAGGGCGGCGGCCTCGGTGAACGACGGGTCCAGGGCGACGATCTTGCCGATCAGGGCGGTCAGGAACTCGATCTGGCGGGGGGTGGCGGTGGCGGGCATGTGATCAGTATGCGCCCGACCGAGCGTCCTGTCAAGCAGTTTCTCGTAGGTTCCTGAGCCGTTCTCGCAGGAGCACCCCGTACCGGACGACCGGCTCGGTCACGAGATCACCCAGCCCAGGTCCACCAGGGCATCCCGGACGTCGTCACGAGCACCGAAGCCCCCGACGATCGTCACGTGCCCGTAGTCGTCGGCGCTGCGGTGTGCACGGCCCACCGACTGCGTGACGGCCGCACGGCTGTCCTCCGTCCACACCTTCACGTTGGCGGCCTTCGGAGCGTTCTGCGGCACCCGGCTGACGATGACCCGGCGCAGCAGGTCGCCGGGGAGGTTGAGGCCACGACCGGCACCGGCGTTGCAGCCGAGGATGACGTGGCGCTCCGGGGCGGCCGTGTAGCGGGCCAGGGTGGCCGTGCGGTCGACACCGGCGTGGTACTCCAGCACGGCCGAGCGGACGTGAGCCGGGAGGGCCTTCAGCACGGCGAACAGGTCGTCCTTGCTGACGAACAGGCCGAGGGTGCGGCCGCCCTTGTCGAACTCGGCGGCGATCGTGGCGGCCACGTGAGCGGCCCACTTGCCGTGAGCCTCCGGGTTGGCCTTGCCCCACGACCACGCCGGAGCGTCGGCGTCCACGGTGACCGTGGAGGCGCTGACGTCGAGACCCTGGAAGGCGGCCACCGTGGCGTCGAGACCGAGGTGGTCGACGTTGCGCTGCGAGAGCGTGGCCGACAGAGCGACGACCCGCTTCGTGGCGAACGCAGCGGCCAGGTCGGCCGGGATCGTCAGGACGACCTTGTCGTCGCTCAGGTTGAACTGCACCCTGCGGCCCTCGGCGGCGGCCAGCTTGCGGATCGCCAGGAACCGGCGAGCCTTCGAGACCATCTTGTGGCCCTCCTGGCCAGCGATCTCGAACACGACGTTCAGGGCCTCGGGGAGACCAGCGGCAGCACGCTCGTCCCGGAGCGTGATCTGAGCGCCGAGGATGGCGGCGAGCGGCTCCTGGCACGAGTCGGCCTCGTCCAGCACGATGACCGGCTTGACGAGAGCCTCCTCGGCCCACTTCGGGCCACCGAGGATCGAGACACCAAGGAGCGAGGCGTTGGTCACGACGACCGTGGCCGAGCGAGCGGTGTTGCGGGCGATCCACAGCGGGCAGCCAGCCGACTTGTGTGCGCAGGTGTCGCACGGGGACTTCTTCTGGTCCGACTCCTCCTCGTCGGCCTCGTTGGAGAGGCTGGCGACCGAGTGGCCCTTGTAGGTGCGGGGGTCGATGCCCGAGCCGATGAACGTGCCGTGCTCGTGCACGTAGGCCTTCTGGTCGGCGGTCAGACCGGCCAGCGAGGGGCTGGCCTTCGGGCACCAGTAGTGCGACTTGCCGACGACCACGGCGACCTCAACGCCGAGAGCGGCCTCCCACTCGGGGGCCTCGGCAGTGTACTGCGCCACCAGGCCGTTGCTGTTGACAGCGATCACGCCGCCGCCAGCGGCCACGCAGGTGGCCACAGCCAGGGCGCTCTTGCCCACGCCAGTCGGGGCCTGCCCTGCGGTGTGGAGAGCGCCAGCGTCGATGTGATCGGCGGCGTCGAGCTGGCCCTGACGGGCGGTACGGCCCTGACCGGCGAGGAGGGCGACGAGCGTGCTGCGAACGGAAGTCATGTGATCAGTATCTGCTCATCCGGGTGAGGGGTCAACCCCCTAACTAGGGGGTCCTCTGGTGGGTCCTCTCCCGGTGGCAGTTCGAGCACACGGGCTCGCACTTGGCGATCTCAGCGACGATCGCTTCGACGGCGAAGCACCGCCTGACCATGTCACACAGGTCGGCCACCTTCTCACCACGCACGTGGTCGAGATCCATCACATACGGCGGATAGGTCACCTTGCAGTCGGTGCACGGGACGGACTTGGCAGCCGAGACGAGGTCCCTGCGGATGCGGGTCTGTTCCCTGCGGTAGGCGTTGTTGCGGAGACGGTTGGCCTCGGTGTTCGGCTTGCGCTTGCGCTGCGAACAGGCCTTGCACCTCGTCTGGAGCCCATCACTGCGGCGCTTGTTGCGGGAGAACTGAGCGACCGGCAGCGTGAGCTTGCAGGTCGGGCAGCGCTTGACTTCTGCTGTCGTGGTCACACAGGAAGTCTACCACACACCGTGCAGGGCAGGTTAGCTTCCGTTGCGCCAGCGGCCGGATCAGGCGAGATGTTCCTCGGTTGTCGAGGTTCATCTTGCGCCTGTCCGGCGTCGCTGTCAACGGGTCATCCGTCACACAATCGTAGCGCTGGCGCTCTAGTTGTGTTCAGTCGGCGTACTCCCACGGCTCACGGAGATCCTTACCCGTGGCGGCGTAGTGCCCCTCGTTGAGCTTGCGGAACACCTCGTCCAGCGTGCAGTCGTTCACCCGGCCACCGAGCATGACGTAGTGCAGCCGATCGGCCTCCTCGACCGTCAGCGCCAGAGCAACAACGTCAACCGGAGTCGGAGGCGTTGCGGATGTTGCTGCTGCGGCCTCGTGGAGGAGCGCAGCGAGGGCGGCCTGACCACGAGCCCGGAACCGGTGCCCCTGGTAGCTCAGGCGCTCGCTGAGCGGCACCAGGGGGTCGTTCACGAACGCCGTGTCCTGGCGGTCGGGGGAGTTGCGGCCCGTGCCGGTGCCCGGACCGGGGAGGGGGCGTCCCTTGCCGTGGTGCGTCACCGGACGTCCGCCACGAGGATCATCGTCTCGACGTTGTACTTCGAGCCGTACGAGGCGGACTGCTTGAGCGCCAGGTCGGGGCGGCCACACCAGCCGACGACACCCCACAGCTCGTCCTCGCCGGTGCAAGCGATCTGCTCGGCCTCCTCCTGCGCCTTCAGCGCACGGTACTCGGCGTCCCTCGCCCAGCCGAGCACGGTCTCCGTGCCGAAGCGGGCGAACATGTCCTCACCGGCGTAGCTGCTCTTGTTGGCCCGGTAGCGGGCGGCGTTGGCCATGTTGGCCCGGTAGCGGGCGGCGTTGGCCAGGTACGAGTCGGCCTCGGCCCGGAGACGGCGGACACGCTCGACGGCAGGCGTCCGAGCGATCACGACGTGCGTGTACACGTGCGTCTTGCTGTTGCGGGTGATCGTCCGGCCGTCAGGGAGGAGTGCGGTGTGCTTGTTCATGACGTCAGTATGCGCTCAGAGGAACAGCGGAGTCAAGTGACGTGCGTCACGTGGATTCGTGACAGCGGAGAGCACGACGTCGCCCAGCCCGTTGCGAACGATGTAGCTGTCATCGGAACGGGCGTCCCGGCACCGAGGGCAGGCGCACTGGTGCTGTTCAGCGATGAGGTACGGCGGGATGGACATACTGCTGATCACCTGGTCCTCACCGATCCTGATGGCGTCGGGCAGCGGACCCAGCTCGATCCGGCGCTGGTGCTGCTCACGGAGCTTGCGCTCGTACTCCAGACGCTCGGTCCGAGGGATGAACGTCGTCGGGACGAAGCCGTCAGGGCGCTGGTAGCGAGGCATCGCCTCCAGCTCGTCGGGCTGGTAGGCGACCGTCACCGGGTAGTAACGGAACGACGGGTCCGGCTCCAGGTCGTCCAGCTCGCTCATGGCCTGACGCCACAGGAGGGACCTGACCGGCTCGGGCGGCAGGGCCTTGCGAGCCTGTGCGGCCTTCGCCGCCTTGCGGGCAGGAGACAGCCTGGCCTCCCACACCTTGCTGCACGCCTGCACCAGCGCCAGGACAGCGAACCACAGGAACACGCCCGAGCCGACGATCACACAGCCGAGCACGAGACCCTCGATCATGACCACTGGACCGGCCCCCTCGCTGCCTTGCGGCTCGCATCGTCCACCACAGCCAGCCGAGCGTTGCTCCGACGACCGTGGCCCTTCACCCAACGGAGAGTCACGTCACGGGTCGACAGCAGGCCCAGCAGCTCGACCCACAGCGGCATGGTCTGAGACAGGCGCACAGCGTGCGTCAGGTCACCACCGTGCAGGATGCTGGCGACCGAGAGCTGGTCCGTCTCGACTGTGCCCGTCGTCCCCTCAGGGACCAGGCGCACGGCCTCCACGATGCCCCTCATCTCGGGTGCGCCGGTGCAGTTGTCCTCCACACCCGTCACCAGGCGGCCAGAGGGACAGAGCACAGCCCAGGCACCACGGCCCGAGTGTGCGAAGTGCGACGCATCGCAGCTCCACACACCGGGCTCGCAGACCGAGCGCCAGGCAGGGAAGTAGCCCCGCTCGACGTCCTCGTGTCTCACCTTGACTGCCCAGAACTTGCCGGGCATGACCGTCAGCCCCGAGTCTTGTACTCGTGCGGCTTCACCGAAGCGAGCGCACGCTCGATCGCCTTGCGCTGCTGATCCATCTGCCGTGCCCGCTTCGACTTCTGCGGGCGGGACTTCGTGGCCGTGCTCATGATGCTCCCTTGATCCAGTCCTGGATCTCGTCGTAGCTGGTGGGGTTGAGGTCGTTCCCATCCAGACCGACGTCGAACTGCCGGTCCTGCGGACCGTGGATGCGGCCGTTGTGACCGTGGCTGTGCCCGTGGATGTGGAACGCACCGTTGTCCCGGAGCATCAGCTCCTCGTAGCGGACCTCGGTCGACTCGTGGTCGGGCGTGCCGTGCAGCGGCAGGTGGCTGAACGTCACCTGACGACCGGCGATGGCGTGCTGGCCGTACAGCGGGTTCGACCGGCGCTCGAACGCCAGGTCCCAGCCAGCGGCACGCCACCAGTCACGCTGGTCGACGTGCTTGTTCCTGGACCACAGACCGTTGTCGTGGTTGCCGGGAGCCCACACCGACTTGACGCCGTGGAGCTTCCCCGTGAACGGCACCGTCAGGGCACGCTTGCCCATCGACAGGTCACCGAAGAACCAGACCTGGTCCAGCGGCGAGATGATGGAGTTGAGGTGCGTCATCAGCGCCTCGTCGTGGTCCTCGATCGGTGCGCCGACCGGGAGACCGAGCAGCGTCAAGCGCTCGGGCTGGTACTGGAGCAGGTTCGTGTGCCCGAAGTGGGTGTCGGACAGAAGCCAGGTTGTCACGGATGTACCTCCAAGATCGTACCAGCGCAGTCTACCGAGACATGCTCGTTGAACCAACGCCGGGCGGTGAACTTTGACTTGATCCGGTAGAACGGGTCGTCCAGGGTGCCACGGATGGCCTCCAGGCCCGGCGTGTCGGACGGGATCGTGTTGAACAGGGCCTGCCCCCACCGCTGGTCGGCCTTGTCGACCAGCTCGGCGGCAGCACGCCAGAACTCGTGCTCCCTCACTTGCGGGCCTTGGCGTAGGCTGCACGGATGTCGGCGGCGAGGGTGGTGTGGCTGGACTCGATCAGGCTCAGGTCGAGGATGCCGTTCGGCCGGACCCGAGCGTGGTGCGCCTTGTTGGCGGCGGCCACGTCGGACTCGATCTGCTCACGGAAGGGGGCGAGGTCGTCGTGTGTCATGTGCACAGTATGCGCTTCTACCGGCGCTGTGTCAACGTGACGTCCGTCACACGGCGCTTGCGCCTAGCGAGCGCTGCGGCGAACTCGGCCGAGCCCCTCTTCACCAGGATGTTGACCAGCGAGCTGGAGATCTTCTCGGCACCCTTCTTCGCACCGGGGACGCACACCGTACAGCAGGCGTTGCCGAGCATCTCGATCACGGCGGACGGCGGCTTGTCCGACAGGTCCGGGATCACGACGGTCTGCGTCGTCGGACGGAAGCTGCGGCACTTCGGGTCGCCGTGCACGTGCCCGTCGCTGGAGATCACGAGCCGGTACCGAGCCCAGCCGGTGTAGCCGGTCTCGTGTTTCTCGATGTCACGCCAGCAGTCCTGACGGAGGCGCTTGCGAATCCACAACGGGTGCGAGTCCGGCAGCACCTCCAGGATCTCCAGGAGAGTGCCCTGTGAGCCGTCAGGAGCGACCCAGGCGTCACCACGGCGGCGCTGGCCCTGTGCGATGCGTACGGCCCTCTCAGAGGCCAGGAGGAGCTTGTCAGCGGACCTCAGCTCACGCTCTAGCACCAGCAGGCGCTCGTCGTGCTCGGTCGGGGTCACGGCGTCGCCACGATCCCGACCTGCCACGGCAGAACCTCCTCGGCACGGAAGTTGATCGGCGGCACGATCAGGATGTAGTTCCGGGCGTAGCGGAACTGCGTGGTGGCCTTCGCACTGCCGACACGGCGGCGCTGCCACGGCATCACGCACGACCACCACGACGGGTGGAACGTGGCGATCTCGTAGCCCTGCGCCACCAGCTTGCGGCAGGCACGCCGGTTCGCCAGCGAGTCGTTGACGATCCAGGCGTCGCCCCACTCGATCGGGGACATGTCCTCGGGATCGCCCTTACGTGGGGCGGTCATGCGAACTCCACCGCACCGTGGATGCCACGGGCGGGCGGCTTGATGAAGGCGCTCGGCTTCGGTGGCTGGTACGTCACGACGGTCAGCGGCACGAACCGGCCGACGTTGTCGAACACGTTGAACACCTCGTCCCGATCGAGACCACCGATGTGGCAGCCGATCTCCGGCACGGCGAGCTGGAGCCCCTGGAGCGCACAGTACGAGGCAGCCAGGGTCAGGCTCGACATGAGCCAGCCGAGCTGAGCGTCAGCGCCGGGCTGGTTCTGCGAGGCGCAGTTCAGGATGGTGTGGCCGGTCGGAGCGTCGTGCCACGGCAGGATGCCACCCGGCACGAGCGTGCGGGTCTGGCACACGTGCCGGTAGAAGCCCTCCATCGCCGGGTACCGGGTGCACATCGTGGCGGCGATGCCAGCGCCCATGAGGCCCTGGCAGTTGACGCCGTGAGCGATCGCAGTGACGCCGGACTCGACGTGATCGAACAGGTCGCCGTAGGTGTGTGTGAAGTTCATGGGTTGAGAGTCCTCCGGACGAAGTTGCGGGCTTGTGACTTGGCGGTGCGCCAGGACGTCGTGTCGAGATCCCACAGGATCTTACCTCCGCACCAGGTCTCCTGTCCAGCGGTCATCTCGTGGACGCTGAGACGGAACACACCCGGCTTCCCGGCGACCTCGATCACGTCGGCGTAGCGCCACACATTGTCAGGGACGTCGGAGCGACCGACGACATGGAACCACTTGCGGCCGGAGCCCTCGGTGGCCTGCTCGTTGGCGATCAGCTCGGTCGGGCAGGCCTTCACCTCGGTGACCTTCGTCAGGTCCTTGACGACCTGCCAGTCCTGCCAGTGACCGTTCATCGCCCGGAGCAGGGCGAGATTCTCAGGGTCGACGGCGCTCTCACCGTCCTGGAGGACGATCTCGATCACCTGCTCCCTGATGGTCTCACGGCGAACCGTGACGTGGTGTGTGGTGAAGCTCATGTCGGCATGGCTGACACGAGAGCGGCGACCTCGATCATGCTGAGGCAGGTCGAGTAG